>Ga0209957_1000370_pt1 | contig 10003 bp, 8 predicted proteins | sample SalPonF2_A_D2_MG_FD_185724 | JGI IMG/M metagenome (GOLD analysis project Ga0209957, IMG submission 185724) | Salt pond soil microbial communities from South San Francisco under conditions of wetland restoration - Salt Pond MetaG SF2_A_D2_MG... ... | reverse complement strand
GTACCTGTCGTCGAAAATGATAAGGTCGTTCCCGGAAAACGGATGAAAGTAACAATGTCCAGTGATCACCGGATTGTAGACGGAGCAACAGCAGCCGACTTTCTAAGTACGCTTAAAGATCTGTTGGAAAACCCGACAGGTATGCTTTTGTAAGAACAATATAAATGAGAAATAACTTAAAGGCGTCTTTCAAATTGGAAGACGCCTTTTTTATTAAAGGGTGGAAATACAAATAAAGACGTAATAGTGATCGGGTATCAATATAGTACAGGAAATATTATTTGAAGACGTCCAATAATTCGGTTTCCTGATATCAGTCGTGATAATTATAAGGCGGATTATCTTCCATTAAGTAGCTTAAAAATCTCGTTAGCCGGCCAATCCCATGATGAATAATTAATGTTCATAAATTATTTTATAAAAAACTGTAACAAATAGTATTCCAGTTACTCTTAATAGAAACGGATAATAAAATATATAGCCAGCTTTTTATCAAACCTATTTTAGCCTGATAATCAGGGTGCGTATTACTACGTATCCTGATCTGTCAAAATATGACATATAATCATAAAGGAGAGAGATAATTATTTTCAGTACAAGTATACTGTATAAGTAATTATAAAATAATAACATATCTAAAATAAAAACTGCGTGGCGTTTATTAGAAACGTAAGATAGAACCCTGTTATATTTTTTAATACTTAGTAAATATACGTATAAAAATTTTTATATTCAGATAATTGATACTATATTATACTTAGATATTGTAAACAATGATACGTAAAAAAGGCTATTAATTGAGACGTGGATAATACTTACCCGCATGAATTTCATTAAAAACATATTTTTTATTCTTTTTTTTCTATTATTACCCGTTGTTGGGTTTGGTCAAAACAATGCCAGTGCAACGGCAATAGTATCGGTACGTATCATAAAATCGTTAGACATACAAAAGACATCCGATCTAAACTTTGGAAATATATCGACTAACAGTGGAGAAGTAGTTGTTAATTCTAAAGATATAAGAGCGGGAGGTTTTAGTATCGAAGGTAAGCCGGGTGCTGGTGTGGCTATTTCATTACCCAATAATATCATGCTTAAGGGGCAACATGGAACCCATTTACAAATGACTTCCAATGACCATTCATATAATTTTAAAAATGATCAGGGATCATCTGTGGTAAGTAATAACTCCTCGAATGTTGACGCAACACTAAACGACAGAGACGGCAGGTTATACATTTGGTTCGGTGGTAAAATAAATAGTAACGGTACAAAGACAGGTGTTTATAAAGGAACCTATACAGCTACAGTTACATATCTTGATTGATGCACATCGTATAGATAATATTATTAATAACATATAGGATTTATTTTGCAATTCTGAAAGCTCATTATATGTTTTTTAACGTTAGCTCACTCCTCTAAAGATATAGCAGAAACTACTATTCACAGCTACTTCCGGTATATTGAATAATAACTGTAACTCATTGCAATCTAATTTCTAAGTATAAGTAGTGAGCTAAAAAATGGTTATAATTGCCGATTTCTTTATTGGAATTTTCTAATACATTATAGACAGATAAAAAAGCTGGGTTAGTAGATTGACTGTTATTTAAAATACATGTTGCATATCAATGAGATATGTGGGAAATCATATGCTTTAAACAGCTTATTCTACTTTCTATACAAAATAATATATCAAAGAGTTTATTAACAAACTGAAGAGGTTTAAAGATGGCTAAAAAATTATCTGTTTTAATGATAATGATGTTCGTTTTTGCGGGGTTAAGTTACGCTCAGGTTGCAACAGAGAATCAAGGTGGTGAAAATGATGGGGCTGCTGGTACGGGAAAAGTTACCGCACCTAAAGATGCACAAAGTGCTTCTACTAGTGCTAATGCAAGTATCACTGTTTATAGTGGATTATCGATTACAAAAGTACATGACATTAATTTTGGCAAAGTGGCTGCAGGAGCCGGCTTGCAAAAAATCGCGTCAAATACCAGTAATGCCGCCGGATTCCAAATCACGGGTCAACCTGATAATAATGTAAATATCACATTGGGTGCTTCCTCTGTTACATTAACTTCCGGTAGTAATACCTTGACAATGAATACCGATGCCCCGGTATATAACAATACAAATGATCCAACTGGTGCAACAGATTCAAACGGTAATATATCATTAAGTTCTGCTGGCAATTTATACATGTTTGTTGGTGGATCAGTTAATGTGGGTGCTACTACTCCATCAGGGACTTATTCTGGAACGATTGATGTAAGCGTGGCTTATACAGGAAGTTGATAAGTGGGTAATTTATGAACAACTGATTATAATATTGTTAATAACAAGGGCTTGTGTGATTATCGCTCAAGCCCTTGTTATTTAATGATCAAATTTTCTATACTGTATTTAATTTTATAGAAATGATTAAAAAGCAAAGAATTATTATATTTATTTGGTTTATTCTCAGCCCTGTTTTGCTATTAGCACAAACAGCCAGTAGTGATCAGGCTTCTATTTCTGTCACAATATCCAAGGGAATAACAGTATCTAAAACCAGTAATCTTGATTTCGGAACAGTAACAATAAATACAGGGACTGCCACGGTAAATTCAACAGATTCTAAAGCCGGAGGGTTTGATATTAGTGGTTCTGCAGGTGCAACTGTTGATATAACATTGCCAGAAAAAGTCGTATTAAGTGATCAAAGTGGCCACACTGTTTCATTTACACCGGCAACGCCTATTTATAATCAGCAAAATAATCAATCCACGGCCAATACCTTTAGTTCTACAAATGGTGGTAGTGCTCAGTTAAATACAACAAATGGCGAGTTATATATTTGGTTTGGAGGGTCTTTTGACACTTCCGGACTAAACCCGGGTTCTTATGCTGGAGTTTATACTGCTAAAGTTGAATACGCCAATTCTTAATTTGCATTATGAAATTCAAATTCCAAACATACAAAAAAAAATTTCGCTTATATATTCTGGTGATAATTTGTTTATGTTTTAACTTAAGTATCACTACTATTTGTTATGGACAGAGTAATAATTCAAGTGCGTCTATCGGTATACCTATTAAGGCAAAATTGGTAAGTGGATTAACTGTTAACAAGGAACGCAATTTGCGTTTTGGAACAATTATACAAGGTAACGGGAAAGTAAATATTTCACCAACTGATGTAAATGCTGGTTTATTCCGAATAGTTGGCAGAAAAGGGAGTGAAGTGTACTGCAATTTAACCCCACCTAAAAACCTGGTAGATGGTAAAGGCCATACTATACCATTTAATGCTAATGCCGCTTATAATAATAAAAAAAGGGATCCTACAACTGCCATTCAATTTCAAAAAGCATCAGGAGCTGTAGATGGGTTTGATTTGAAAGCTAATCCACAAAATAATGAGGCTGAGGCGTATATATGGATTTATGGAAGTATAGATGTAGGGAAGATTAAACCAGGGGATTATACAGGTACTTTTACATTAAGTGTTACATATTAAAAAAAATAATGTTTACTATTACTATTATTTAAAAGAAATACCCCATTACTCCATTTGAAGAAGATACTATATGGTTAAGATCTATTATACTACAAATAAAATATTATCATCTATTTTATTGTATAAACCACATTTCAGAGAGAGAAAATGGTTATTTAATTCATTCGGTGTATTATTTCTGATTATATTTGAATTGTGTTTTGTAAAAATAAGTTATGCCCAGAATTCGATTGATGTTGTCAAGGTTAATGATTTGTCATTTGGATCAGTGGTCGCCGGAGATGCTAAAACCGTTTATCCGGATGAGCCGTCCGCTGCTTTGTTTCAGATTGCTGAAGATATAACAGACAGACACAACAATAACGATAACAACAATAATCATGGGTATCATTATGGTTGGCAGTCAATTACGGTAACATTTCATTTGCCAACTGTTTTGACGGATGGTATACATTCTATACCGGTTGATTTTAATAGTAATAGTGCTATGTGGTCAGATAATAACAATTCGAATGGTGCAAGAAAATTTGATCCTAAGCAAGATATGCAATTTAAATTGCATTATAAAAAGCCCATATATATTTGGTTGGGTGGAACGGCGAGGACAAACTTATCACAGTGGTCAGGTCATTATCAGGGTACTATAACGCTCTCTGTAACAAATGTTGATAATTAAGAGACAAATATATACTATCAAAATTATCTTTAATTATAAATGGCAAATGTAGGAGTTTGATGAATTATTCGAGACGGTTAGTATTGCTTATTGTATTTATGTTGAGTTTTTATTCTTCGTCTATAGCTCAAATAGTCGTTTTCCCTACTACCGTGATTGTGAGCAAAAGTAACCGATTTGGGACATTTTATGTAACCAATAAATCACAAGATCCTCAACAGATAACAATAAGTTATAAATTCGGATATCCCACATCTGATTCACTGGGTAATATTTATATGCAGTATAGCGACAGTATCGCCTCTCAAAAGTATTCGTGTGCTAAATGGCTGAAAAGCTATCCCAGTAAGTTTATATTACCACCCGGACAAAAGCAGACAATCAGAATGCTAATTTCACCACCGTCCAATATACATGATGGAGTATATTGGACGCGCCTGGTTACTAATTCAAAACCCCAGGTAAATTTTCCTGATACGACTAAAAACGGTGTTGTTACACATATTGTTTTTGCGGTAGATCATGTAACATCCATTTTATTCCGTAACGGTAAGGCTAATCCACATGTACAAATATTATCATTAAAGACACATAGGGATCAACAGGGAAATATGCAGTTTCTTGCAAAATTACATCGTGACGGTAATGCACCTTTTTTAGGTAATACTGTGCTACAAATTTACGATAGTAATGGGAAATTGGTGAGGACATTTAATGAACCCATTGCCGTTTATTTTGATATAACAAAAGAATTTACGCTTGATACTAATAAGTATTCAGCAGGAAAATATACAGCCAGATTAACATTAAATTCTCAAAGAGATGTTCTGGCTAATCATCCAATGTTAAAAACTTCAACAATAACAAAAAAAATTGCTTTTAAACTAAAATAGTATTGGGCGATTAAAAATTTTTTTCTACAGTACGGGCTGGATATTTGATTGTTTAAAAGTATTAAAATATTACTACTTCTTTGCATCATTTTGTCTACGAGACAATTAAATGCGCAAAATAATGAGCAAAAGCCATCCCAGATATTCCTTTCTTTCAATTATAAGGGACTCGTCAATAATGTAGTTACGGTCTATTATACTAAGAAAGATATATACCTTCCTATTGGGCAGGTTTTTGATCTGCTTAAGATTAATAATGAGATTGATAAAACTAAAAATAAAATCAGTGGTTTCTTTTTAAAAACCAAGACAAAATATTTTATCAACTTTAATTCGCTTGAAGCAAAGATCGGGAATCAGTCATATACATTAGATCGTAAGGACTTTATATCTTCTGAATTAGATTATTATGTAAAAATCTCCATATTAAAAAAACTATTTGGATTGAATTTTACACCTAATATGAGAGATTTATCTATAACTTTAATTTCGGACAATACATTACCAATCGAGTCGTCGCTGAAGCGACAAAAGAAAGATCAAACACTTAGTAATATATATGAAGGTCGAACATATTACCCACTACTTTTTAATAGAAGAAGATATGCATTTAAAACGGGTATGCTCGATTATAATATTAACTCAACTTATAATGGTAAGTCATATAGTAATAATTTCGATTTTACGGGAGGGTTAAAGTTTCTAAAAGGCAATTTAATTGGAGATGTTGGTGGATTATATGCTGATCAGCATTTATCAGGTAATATAAATAACCTTCAATGGCAATATGTTGCGAAAGACGGTGATCCGGTTACTCAGATATACTTGGGGGATTTATATAGCAATGGCTTAAATTCACAGGCATTTGAAGGAATAAGAATAACAAACGAACCTATCCATGAAAGGCTGCACTTCGGTAAATATGTTGTAGATGGTGATACAAGGCCAAATTATGACGTAGAGTTATTTTTAAATGGCAGACTTGTTGCTCATACTAAGACGGGGGAAAGTGGCCATTATCATATGGTTATACCGTTAGAATTTGGCACATCATCTGTTCAGATTAAATATTATGGGCCACAAGGTCAGTTTAGAGAAGAGGACAAGAGGATACAAATTCCCTATACTTTTTTACCTGCGGGTGATATATCTTATTCGTTGAATGCGGGAGGATTAACGTTAAACAGACAAACATACTATGAAAAACCTTCCACATATTATTTAGCCCCCAACTTGGCAGTAGGTTTTACCAACTGGTTTACGAATAAAATAGGGTTGGATTATGGGTCTAATATGAATTTTTATAATATATCATCATTTAGAATAAGTACTCCCTATCTGGCTTCAGTAACACTTTCCCCCCATAACTTATATAAAGCAACATTTAATGCGGTCTATCCATCTCAATTGAGCTTTCAATTTCAAGCATCTCATTTTGATGCAAACTATTACTTTAATAATTATGGACGATCATATGATCAGGGTAATAGTAGTATGTACCTACCGTTTCATATCTTTAATCATCCTTTTAATATTAGGCTGAGCGGAGATATTCAACATATTATTTCCAGGTATAATTATGGTTATGGGATTGGATTGAATGCAAACTGGAACCGGGTGACTTTAACATCAAGCTATAATACTAATTCTAATGGCGGCAGTAATGTTAATACTAATGCTTATTTATCATTGGTTAATGCCAGAAGATTACCTTTTTTCCTTAAAGGTTCTCTAATTAGTACCTCTGTTAATTATAACGGTAGCTTGCAAAAGGTTACAAATTTTGCTGTCGAATATAGTAGAACCGTATTTAAATACGCCCGTTTTCAATTATCATGGTTTAGAGATTTAACAAGAAATCAAAATTCCTTTCAATTCCGCTTGATATTTAATCTGCCATCAATGATTTCGACTACTTCGTATCAATCATCATCCAATAATCATATGATGACGCAAAATTTCAGAGGGGGTGTGGGATACGATAGTCATAATAATTATACCGTTTTTAATAACAGGAGGTTAACGGGTTCCGCTTCTGCTGCCGTACGTATGTTTGTAGATTATAATGGTAATGGAATACAGGATAAGGGAGAACCGAACATTCATAATGGATCTGTTAGTTTTGATCAGGCTGTCTCACAAAGAAAAGATGGCAGCGGGCTTATTCATATTGTAAATTTACAACCATACTATAGATATAATATCTCTATTGATGGTAGTACCGTAAAAAATCCTTTATGGGTACCGTCAAAAACTCAATTTTCTTTTATAGCTAATCCAAATATCGTTACTCCGATTGATATACCTTTTTATGTATCCGGCGTGGTTAATGGCAGTGTCAGTATTTTACGGGATGGATCGAAGCAGTCTGTTCCAGGTATGAAAGTCCATTTTGAACAAACAAATGGTCATTATAAGAAAACAATAACAACATTTTCAGATGGAACCTTTTATTACATTGGCCTGCCTCCGGGTAAATACAAGGTTTATCCTGATAAAAAACAGATGGATATATTGAAGTCGGAGTCTAAACCTAAAAAACGGACATTTACACTAAAATCAACAAAAAATGGTGATAATATTGATCATCTGGATTTTCTGTTAGAAAATAAAACAGACACGACTACCTATGCGGTACAAGCTGGTTCATTTCATAATATTGATTTAGCTATTCAGGCACTCAAAAAAGTAAATAGAAAAGAATCACCGCAGTTTTATGTTCGATTTGTTAAACAAGACAGTCTCTTTAGAATTACCACTAATTGTTTTAAACACCGAAGTACAGCAGATTCAATGTTGAATATTATAAAAAGGGATTATCCGGATGCCATAGAACGTAAATGCGCTTCATTAAATAGCAAATTAAAATTCCAATTACATATAGCATCTCTTAAAAAAGAAAAGGATGCTAAAACGATTAAAGCAAAAGCACAATCGAATATAAAACAAACGATAAAGATTACACACGATACGACTTCACATGTTTATAATGTTCATTTACCGGATGTATTTAATTGGCAAACAACTTTTAATGAAAGAGAACAATTAAGTAAAAAAGGATTTAAAAATCTTGTAATTAAATCTCAACCTCAGATAAAATGGTTGAACAGTGATTTTACATTTAAGGTTCAAATAGCCGTTTATGATTCAATGAAGCTGAAAGCGGCACAATATGTTAAAAGAGTTATTAAGCGCAAATATGGATTTTCTGCTGTTATATATAACGATAAGATATCACATAAATATCGTTTGTTTTTGAAGAAAAATTATACCTGGCAACAAGCGCAAAAAATTCGTAATGACTTGGATAATAGACGAATCTTCAGAAATGTTACTGTTTTTATGCTTAAAAAAAATCGGAAGATTCGTGATGAATACTAATCGTAACAAGAGAGAGCAACACCGGTTGGTTTGATTCGTTTGGTGATTATGATTGCGTGATGATACTTTAAAACGCTTAATAGCCATGACTGAAGTCACCCGGTCCTTTTCATTCCTCGCCTGACAGGATTCTTCCATGTGCATAGTGCTTTATGGGAACACCGTGAAAATGGTATGAATGGTAACAATAGATATGCCCCGCCTTATATTAGATAAGCTACCTTAAATGTTCATATTCCGTTTAATCCCAAGTTATTCCGTAGAGAGATGTTATAAAAATAGTTAAAACTACCTACGTAAAATTGGGTTAAATTACAGATAATTTATATCCTCCAAAAATTACGTTATTAAGTGATAATACTGGTCATTTAATGACATATAAGTATAATAAATACAATAAAATATATAGAACAAATGATTATGTATTTATAAAAACATTACTATACGTACATAATCATTATTAATTCATATCAGATTGATAAACGATAAATAATACTATTTGTATGTTCTAAATATAATGGTTATTATCTAAGTAGTAATACTTATAAAAATATTTATCATATAATAAAACTACTTAGGTAATCAAGAGTGACGCGCAAGAGTTCCAATCATATTATTATATTTGTACTATTACTTTTAATGGCAGTATTTTCAACGGATCCTATATTTGCTCAAAATTCAACGACCGCGACCTTAACTGTTTCCGTAACTATTATACGTTCCAATAGTATAGAAAAAGCACAAGCGCCTACGGTTTCTAATGGAATCAAATTAAAAAGTGTAAATCCTATGCAAAAAGATGCCGGTTCTATTAGTCTTTCCGGGCAACCGAATGGACAAGTACTCCTTACTATCCCAAAAAAAATAAATTTAACTGATGCAAAAGGTAATAAGGTAACATACTCATCAGTTCAGCCTCTCTTTAATAAGATTCCGAACCAAAAGAGTTCCAAAAGATTTAACAAACCCTTTGGAGGTCAGGCTCAATTCGGTAATAAGGATGGAAAGCTATACGTTTGGCTGGGTGGTAAACCTATGAATACAATTGTACATAATGGGGACTATAAGGGAACATATACCATTCATGTTGAATATAATTAATGTGATATCGATTTTAGTTAAAATGTAACTAAAGTCCCCAAATCTTTTCGTGATTGATGATGTTTTAGTGTTTAGTCGGACTGCAACTAGCTACCAAATACTAATAATCAGCAAATTACAAATGTTATTTGGTGTAATAAAACGAACCCGGTTTTCCGATTAATTCACATTCAATACTCAAAACTTCTATTGTCTGCTGTCTATCGTCAAAATAGGTCATGCCATTCATTCCAGTATGGTACAGGAGGCTCTTCAGAAGCCCAATCCTAAAATTGTATTACCGGCTACAGGCAGGTTTACTCCTCCGGGGCAATATGAGTGATCATCCGGAATGGTGAGCTTAAATGAAATCATTAATTCATAATTGATTTTAAAGAATATAAGAGCCTTGCTTTTATGTATGGGAATAAAATGTCATATATTGATAAGATGTTTTTTCTT
>Ga0209957_1000367_pt1 | contig 10082 bp, 8 predicted proteins | sample SalPonF2_A_D2_MG_FD_185724 | JGI IMG/M metagenome (GOLD analysis project Ga0209957, IMG submission 185724) | Salt pond soil microbial communities from South San Francisco under conditions of wetland restoration - Salt Pond MetaG SF2_A_D2_MG... ... | reverse complement strand
CGGGGAAGACGGCGGTGGCCGCAGCCGCGGTCCATGTCGCCATCCGCAACGGAGCGCAGGCCGCGCTGATGGCCCCCACCGAGATCCTGGCGCGCCAGCACTACATCAACCTGCGCAGCTACCTGTTCCCGCTCGGCATCCGGAGCGAGCTGCTCACCGGTGCCATGAGCGCCCGCGAGCGGCGCGAGGCGCGTGGCCGGCTCGCATCGGGCGAGGCTCAGCTCGCCGTCGGCACCCACGCCCTCATCCAGGAGGGTGTGCGGTTCGCCGATCTCGGGCTGGCCATCGTCGACGAGGAGCACCGCTTCGGTGTGGAGCAGCGGCGCAAGCTGCTGCAGGGCCTGCCCGACGTGCTGGTGATGAGCGCCACGCCGATCCCGCGCTCGCTGGCCCTTACCTACTACGGCGACCTCGAGCTGAGCGTGATCGACGCGCTGCCGCCCGGCCGGAAGCCGGTCGAGACGCGACTGGTGAACGCCGCTCGCCGGAGCGAGGTCTACCACTTCGCGTGGGACGAGATCCGCAAGGGACGGCAGGTCTACGTGGTCACGCCGTTGGTCGAGGAGAGCGAGGCGCTCGAGGAGATCGTCTCCACCACCGGGCTGGCGGCGGATCTGCGGCAGTTGATGCCCGAGGCCTGCCGCATCGGCATGCTGCACGGCCGTATGCCGGGGGACGAGAAGGACGCCATCATGGAGAGTTTTCGGCGCCACGAGCTCGACATGTTGGTCTCCACCACGGTCATCGAGGTCGGCGTCGACATCCCCAACGCGACCGTCATGATCGTGGAGAACGCCGAGCGCTTCGGCCTCTCGCAGCTTCACCAGCTCCGGGGCCGGGTGGGGCGCGGCGAGCACGCGAGCACCTGCGTGCTGGTGGCGGGCGAACGGAGCCGGAAGACGCACAAGCGCCTGCAGGTCGTTGCGAAGAACGCCGACGGCTTCGAGATCGCCGCGTACGACCTGCAGCTCCGCGGGCCGGGGGAGCTCCGCGGGACGCGGCAGTCGGGCCTGCCGGATCTCTCGATCGGCGACCTGACCACCGACGGCGCCATCATCGAGAGGGCGCGGGCCCTGGCGCAGCGCATGCTCGCGGAGGACCCGTCGCTCGAGGCGCCCTGGGCGCTGCGGTTGCGCGACGAGTTGCGACGGCGCAGCGGTGCGCTCGCCTTCAGGGAGGTCATATGAGCGTGCTCACGCGGTTGCTCGGCTGGCTGTTGCTGGGGGGTCTGGTCGTCGGCGGGGTGCTGCGCCTCGCGCTCGGAAGGCGCCGCTTCCGGCCCCTGGTATCGGGCCTGGTGATCGTTCCCGCCGTCTTCCACGTGGCGTACGTCGTCGTGCAGGCACTGGGCCACGGAGCGTCGACGTTGGGCGCGCTGGCCTATCTGGCCGGAGCGGCCGTGGTCGTGGGGTCGGGTTGGCTGGCGGGCCGGCGATGGGCCGCCCGCCGGCCGCTGTGGGCGGCGCTGTCGCCGGCCGCGACGGCCGTCGTCTACGGGCTGCTCCCTTTCGCCCTGTACTCCTGGGCGCTGCGGCGGGCGTCGATCGATCTGGACATCGTGCCGACGGCCTCCTACGTGGGTGCGTGCCTGTTCGGCACGGCGCTGTTGCTGCCGTTCGTGCCCGGCGCGGGCGGCTCTCCTGCCGGTTGGCTCCGCCGCTTCGGTCGGCGCCGCTGAGGACCGTCTGCGAGGGCGCTCCCGGGGTCTGCTAGACTGCAGGCGTGCAGCATCGCGCGCTTCCCGTCCGTCGCCGCTGGCAGGTGGCCGCTGCGGCTCTCGCCGCCCTCCTGGTGCTGACGGGGTGTGCGCCGGGCGCCGCCATCAAGAGCGCACGGCCGCTCGGCGAGATCCAGCCCCCTACCTTCCAGCTCGTGCCCGGGCAGACCAGCATCGAGCGGTTCGACCCGCCCGGCGCCGGCGCCGGGTTGTCGATGACGGTGGGCACGTTGGTGCGCAATCCCAACAACTTCCCGGTGCGGCTCACGTCCGTGCAGTACATCGTGCTGTTGCAGGGGGATACGGTCTCGAAGGGCACGATGAGCCCGGCGCTCTACCTCGAGCCGGGCGCGACGGCGCCGCTGCACTTCCCGATCCACAGCGATCTGAAGGGCAAGGGGGGACTGTTGCGCGCGGTGGTTCGCGCGTTCGCCGACACCCCGCTGCCGTTCCGTATCGAGGGCACGCTGCGCTTCAGCTCCTCGAGCTACGGCTTCGAGACGCGCAAGAGCGTGCTGGTGTCGGGAGCGACGCTGGCCAGGCAGACCGTGGCCCCGCCGCGACTGCGGCTCGACGAGGCGGCGAGCCGCGCCTTCACGCTTCGCCCCGGCGTGCCTGTCGTGCAGGTCGTGGTCAAGGCGACCAACCCCGGGGACATCGGCTATTTCCTCTACGGCAAGGACCTCGCCCTGACCCTCGCCGGCCAGACCATGGCGCGTGAGGACATGCGTCCGGTGCCGCTGGCCGCCGGCCAGGAGGGGCGTATCGACCTGGTGTTCTACCCCGACCCGAAGAAGCTCTCGGCGGAAGCCGACGCGGCCCTGCAGGCGGCGCTGCAGGGCATCCCCACGCTGCTGAGGGTGAACGGGTCTCTGACCATGGACGTGCTCGGGGTCGACTCCTTCACGGTGCCGCCGGACTGGGAGATCGCCGGGTTCGTCTCGGCGCCGTCCTCGACACACTGAGCGAGCGCTCCCATGCTATCCTCCGCCGTATGGCCAGAATCCTTGTCACCGACACCATCCAGCTGGGTGACACCGCGTATCCCGAGATGGAGGTCGTCGACCGGGCGGGCATCACACGCGAAGAGCTCCTGGCGATCGTCGGGTCCTTCGACGCGATCATCACGCGCAGCCGCACGAAGGTCGACGACGAGCTGATACGGGCGGCCGGCAGGCTCCGCGTCATCGGACGCGGCGGTGTCGGGGTCGACAACATCGACCTCGAGTCGGCGAGCCGCCGGGGCATCCTGGTGGTGAACGCTCCGGAGGCGAACAACGTGTCGGCGGCGGAGCTGGCCATGGCCCTGATGCTGAACGCCGCGCGCGGCGTGGCTCGCGCCGACCGGCTCATCCGCGCGGGTACGTGGGACCGCAAGTTCCTCGGCCGCGAGCTCAAGAGCGCACGTCTCGGCATCGTCGGGCTCGGCCGGATCGGCTCGCTCGTGGCCAAGCGCGCCCAAGGGCTCGGGATGACGGTCATGGCGTACGACCCCTACATCACGCGGCGTCGTGCCGAGGAGCTCAAGGTCGAGCTCTTCGACGACCTGCACGCCATGCTGGCGCGTTCCGACTTCCTGACCGTCCACACGCCGCTGACCGAGGAGACCGAGGGCATGATCGGCGCGGACGAGCTTCGCCGCCTGCCGCGGGGTGCGGTCGTGGTCAACGCCGCCCGCGGCGGGATCATCCGGGAGGATGCCCTGCTCGAGGCGCTCGACGCCGGGCACCTGTTCGGGGCCGGGCTCGACGTGTATGTCTCCGAGCCCCCCGATCCTTCGCTGGCGCTGTTCCGGCGCGACAACGTGGTGTTGAGCGCGCACCTCGGCGCGAACACCGCCGAGGCGCAGGCCCGCATCGGCACCGAGATCCTCGAGCGCACGGTGCTGGCCCTCAACGGCGACTACTCGCGGGGCGTGGTCAACGCACCCGCATTGGCGCCCGAGGTGATGAGCGCGCTGGGCAAGCACCTGGAGCTCGGTGAGATCCTGGGTCGCACCGCGTCCCAACTGAGCCGGGGGCGCGTCAAGGAGCTCGAGGTCGTGTTCGCCGGCGCCTTCCCGATCGATCCGGACCCCGTGGCCACCGCGGTCACCAAGGGCTTCCTGGAACCGATCCTGGACGAGCCCCCCAACTACATCAACGCACCCTCCATCGCGCGCGATCGCGACATCCGCGTCTCGCGTGTCACGGCCTCGCGGAGCCGCGGCTACACGACCCACGTGCTGGTCACGGCGGTGACGTCCGAGGGGCGGACCAGCGTGGCAGGCACCGTCCTGGCCGAGCAGCCCCGCATCGTGGAGATCGACGAGTACCCCATCGAGATCAAACCGGAGGGCACCATGCTGGTGTGCACCAATTACGACCGGCCGGGCGCCGTCGGACGGGTCGGCACCGTGCTGGGGGACTCCGGCGTCAACATCAACAGCATGCAGCTCTCGCGGACCAGCGAGGACGGGCTGGCGATGTTCGTCCTCACGCTCGACCAGGCCCCGTCCGACCAGGTGCTCGACGTGCTGCGCAACCTCGGCGACGTGATCCGCAGCCTTCGCCTGGTGCGGCTCTAGCCATGGCGACGGTGAAGCCCCGCCTGCTGGCGCCGGGACCGGTGGAGGTCCCGCCGGCCGTGCTGGAAGCGATGGCGCGCCCGGTCGTGCACCACCGCAGCGGGCCCTTCAAGGAGCTCTTCGCGGGCGCGCGCGCGCGCCTGGCGGAGGTGGCCATGGTGCCGGGCGAAGAGGTGCTGGTGGTGACGGGGAGCGGCACCGCCGGCTTCGAGGCGGCGATGCTCGCCAGCGTGCCCGCCGGCGGGAGCGTGCTCAGCCTGCAGGCCGGCAAGTTCGGCGAGCGCTGGGCCACCATGGGCCGCCGGTTCGGATTCCGCGTGACCGTGCTGGAGGAGGCCTGGGGTCGCGCGGTCGATCCGGAACGGGTGCGCGACGCGCTGCGCGCCGAGCCGGGGGTGGCCGCCGTCACCACCACCCATTCCGAGACCTCCACCGGGGTGCTGCACGACGTCGAGCGGATCGCAGCCGTCGTCCGGGAGGAGGCTCCGGACACGCTCATGGTGGTGGACGCCGTGACCAGCCTGGCCGCGGCCGAGCTCCGGCCCCGGGCGTGGGATCTCGACGTGGTGGTGTCGGGCTCGCAGAAGGGGCTGATGGTGCCCCCGGGCCTGGCGTTCGCCTACCTGTCCCAGCGCGCATGGCAGCGCAGCGACGAGCTGGCTCGTCGCGGTGGCCTGGTCCCCGCCTACTACCTCGATCTGCGCCGGGAGCGCGAAAGGCAGGGACAGGCGCAGACGGCCACCACGCCGGCGGTGAGCCTGATCGCCGGGCTCGACGTGGCGCTGCGCTTGCTGCTCGAAGAGGGGGTGGAGGCGGTATGGCGGCGCCGCGCGGCGCTGAACGAAGCGCTCTTGAGCGCCGGCGAGGCCATCGGCTTCGGCCGCTACGCCGAGCGGCCGAGCCCCGCCGTGGCCGCGTTGCGGACGCCGTCAGAGGGCGATGCCCCCGACGTCGTCCGCCTGCTGGCGGACGCGGGCATCCGGATCGGGGCCGGGCAGGACGACGCCAAGCCCCACCTGATCCGCCCCAGCGTGCTGGGTTATGCCGATCGCTTCGACGTGGTCGCGCTGGCGGCCGCCCTCGAAGACGCCCTCCGCGCGCTCGGGCGCGACGTGCCGTTCGGGCGCGGGGTGGGCGCGGCGCTCGAGGCGCTGGCGCCATGACCGAGGTGGTGCTGGTGCGGCACGCCCCCTCGCGCCCCCAGGCCGATGTGCCGGCATCGCAGTGGCGGCTTCGAGAGGGAGCGGGGGAGAGCATCCGGACGCTGGCCCACCGGCTGGAACCGCTGGACCTCGATCTCGTCATGGCGAGCACCGAGCCGAAGGCCGTCGCCACCGGCCGGGGGCTCGCCCGCCACCTGGCGCTCCCGTTCGCGTCCGCGCCGCGGCTGCACGAGCACGAGCGCGGCAACCTTCCCCTCCTGGACGAGGCGGCCTGGCAGGGAACGCTGCGGCGCTTCTTCCGTCACCCCGACGTGCTCGTGTTCGGCCGCGAGACCGCCACGGAAGCCCGCGAGCGCTTCCGTGGCGGTCTGCGATCGGCGTTCGAGCGCAATCCGGGCGCGCACCCTGCGATCGTCGCGCACGGCACGGTGATGAGCCTGCTGGTGGCCGGCCCGAGCGGCCTGGACCCGTACGAGCTGTGGCGCGACCTGCAGATGCCGGAGGCCTGGGTGGTGCGGTGGCCGGAGATGACGCTCCAGCGGCGCATCGCCGTGTCGTGAGCCCACGGGCTCAGCCGGTGAGGCGCTTCCAGCGCCACCACATTCGCAGGAGCCCACCCTGCCGCTTCATCTCGAACGTCCCGAAGTCGCCGTCGAAGCGTCGCGCGACCCGGTAGCGCGACTCGTAACGCGTCCGGAAGACCGGCTCACCGGCGTCGCTGCCGCTGAACCCGCGGCCCGCCATGGCCCCGAGCCGGGCGGCGGCCTGCTCGGGGGAGCGGTAGGGATAGTGCTTGAGGATCGGCATGCGCCGGTAGGGCACGATGCCGACGCCGCGCGGGAACACCCGGCCGTGCTCGCCGGGACGGTAGCGGGCGCCCGAGCGGTCGCGGAACTGACGGACCTCTACCCAGAACGGCGAGTACCAGCGCACGCGCTGCTGGACCGGCGCCGCCGGGTCGGTGGCCCGGTCGTCGGGGTGGAGGAAGAACTGCATCACCGCCCAGTTGACGATGTGTGCCCCTTGCCGACCGGCGGCGATCGCCACGGCGCGCGGGTCGTCGTGGAAGATCTCGTCGGCGTGCATCAGGGTGTACCAGTGGCCCGGGCCGTAGCGTTCGCGAGCCGCGTCGAGCAGCGCCTGCCGGTGGTCGTCCCGCACCCGGCCACCAGGCGCCACGTCCTCGTCTCGGAGCACCAGCTCGACCGCGGGATGGGCCTTCAGGCGCTCGGCGGTTCCGTCGTCGGAGCCGTCCAGCGCCAGGATGGCATCGACCCCGCCGGCGTTCGCCTGCAGCATCTCGTCGACGATGTCGACCTCGTTGTAGGTGAGGAGGAGACCGATGTTCACGGCTCCTCGCCCGCCTTCGTGCCTTCGTAGCCCGCCAGCCAGCTCTCGGCGAGACGCACGTAGCGTTCGCGTATGTCTTCCCGGTCCCCCACCGTCTGCAGGGCTCGGAGCTTGCCGTACTTGGCGGCGTAGTAGTAGGCCATGAAGGCGCTGTAGCTGAAGCCACGCCAGCCATCGAGCATCCCGCCGTAGCGGAGGTAGTGGGTGAAGAACTCGCGGACCGTGGCGAGCAGCATGCGGAACGTCCCCGCCCGTTCGCCGCGATCGAGCATCTGTCGGGCCTCGATGGTGGTGTATCGGTCGATCTTTTCCGCGAAGTGCTCGAGGTCCAGATAGCCGAAATGTTGCATGGCGAGCTCCGGCCGTCGCGGCAGCGTCAATTGGCGCCGGCCCGGCCGGGGGCGGAGGTAGCGGTGGACGCGACCGCTCGTCTCCAGGGCGCCGCGTTTGAAGAAGCGGGCGTGCTTGTCGTTGAACAACCCGACGAACGTGAAGCGCAAGGGAGCGCCGACGAAGTAGTTCTGGTAGGGAATGTGCACGACGTCGGCGAGGTCGTGCGCCACGATCTCCTGGAGACGGCGGGCAAGCGCGGGAGGTACGATCTCGTCCGCGTCGAGGATGAGGACCCAGTCCCCCCGGACCTGCTCCACCGCGAAGGCGCGGGCGGGATCGGCGAAGCCCATGCGCTCGTGCAAGAGCACACGCGCGCCATGTCGGCGGGCCACCTCGGCCGTACCGTCGTCGCTGTGCATATCCACCACAACGATGTCATCCACCCAGGAGCGCACCGACCTGAGGGCGAACCCGAGGTTGCGTTCCTCGTTCAGCGTGTTGACGGCAACGCCGATCGACACGATCAACCGCCGCGCGCGGCCTCGCCGGAGGCCAGGGGCCGGACCGCCGCCAGCCGGCCCGCGGCGAGATGGTAGACGGCGTCGGCCGCGTCCACGAGCGCTGGCCGGTGGGCCACGGCCAGGACGAGCCGCTTCTCGGCCTGCGCCCTCAGCATCCGCACCAGCTCGGACTCGCTCTGCGTGTCGAGGCTGGAGGTGGGTTCGTCGAGGAGCAGAACGTCGGGCTCGGTCAAGAGGGCACGGGCCAGCGCGATTCGCTGACGCTGGCCGCCCGAGAAGCCTGCGCCGTCCTCCTCGAGCTCGTGGTCGAGACCGTGCGCCAGTCCGCGCACCATGGGCTCCAACCCGACCGCGCCGAGCGCCCGCCACAGGCGCTCTTCCGGCAGGGAGCGCCCCATCAGCAACGACTCGCTTAGCTTGCCCGAAAGCACTTCGTGGCCCTGCGGAACGTAGCTGATCCGGGCTCTCAGCTCGTGCTCGGGGAACGTGCGGAGCGCGACCCCGCCGAGGAAGACGTCGCCCGCCCGGGGCACCAGGAAGCCGAGCAGGAGCCGAAGGAGCGTGGTCTTCCCGCTGCCGCTCTCGCCGGTGATGGTCACCAGGCCGCGCGGCTGCAGGTGGAGCTCGACGTCATGCAGGACGGGCGCGCCGTTGTCGTAAGCGAAGTCGAGGCCCACGACCTCGAGGCCGGTGCCGCGCACGGGCCGGGTCGGCCCCGGGCGTCGCGTTCGAGGCTCCGGGACCTCGGCGAGGGTGCGCAGCCGCTTGTCGGCCGAGCGCGCTTGCCGGAGCATGGCGTAGCCCTTGGGGAGAAGCTGCGCGGGCGTCGTGAGGAGCGCCACGAGCGTGACGTAGGAGACGACCTCGCCGGCGGTCATGCCGCCGCGGCTCACGCTCCCCGCGAGGATGGCCACGAGGAGCCCGACGGCGGCGAAGAGCAACACTTGCGCGATGGGGACTTGCGCGCCGCTCACCAGGCTGCGTTGGGCCATCGCCCGGCTGGTGCGTAGGTTCTCGGGTCGGAAACGTTCCAACATCATGGCCTCGGCGTTGAAGGCGCGGACCGTCTCATGGTGTCGGAGCCCCTCCTGCAAGTGGCGGCCCAACGACTCCGTGCCTGCCTGCGATCGCTCGGCCAGCCCCTCCAGTCCGCGCCCGACCCATCGCAGCACGAACATCGTGGGAAGTCCGAGGACCAACAGCATCAGCGAGGCCGTGGCGTTGGTGTAGAAGAGGTATGCGAAGATGGCCACCAGCGTCGCGGTCTCCGCGACCAGGGATCCCAGGCCGAAGTGGAAGTAGGTCTCGATCTCGCGAAGGTCGGTCAATACGCGACTGGCAAGCCCGCCGCTGGTGCCCGGGAGACTGCCCGGGGCGCGACGCAGCAGCCGGCGGTAGAGCTCGGCGCGCCAGGTGGACGCCACCTCGGCCGCGGCGCGCCCCAGCAGCGCGTCCTGGGCCAACAGGGCGAGCGCGCCGCCGACGGCGACCGCTCCGGCCGTGGCGAGGATCCGGGGCATCATCGACAGGTCGTTGCCGCCGAACACGTTGTCGAACACAGGCGTGACGAACACCGGGATGATGGCGACACGCAGAGCTGCGTTCAGGATCGCCGACGCCATGCCCGCCAGCGCCGACGGCGTCGCCGGCAGCAGCAGCGACGGCAGCTCCGGCGGCCTGCGCGGCCCCGGGTCGGGGCGTGTGCGACTCACGGTGCCCCCAGCCCGCTGCCACGGGCCGCGCCGAGGTCCGCGAGGATGGCGTCGAGGAGCGTCGCCGCGGCACCGGGGCGCGGCATGGTGGCGTGCAGGCGTTGCCTGCGTCGCTCCCGATCGGCGTGGTCGCGCCAGAGCGCCAGCGTGCGCTCGGCGACCGCGTCCGCCTCGAGGCGACCGCTGAGCTCCAGCATCAGGTCCTCGCCGGTGAAGCGGTTGGGCAGCGAGACCGGGGTCGACAGCCCCTCGACCCAGAGGCGGACGGCATAGCGCTTCAGATAGCGCCCTACGCCGGGGACGAGCCCGAGCCAGTGCCCCGCCCCCTCCAACGGGATCACCTCGGGCCGATTGAGAGGCAGCAGCACGACGCTCGGCACGCCGGCAACGCCCAGCTCCAGGGTGTTGGTCCCCGGGATGGTCACTGCCAGGTCGGCGGCGCGCATGTGTGCGTAGCGCTCCTCCTCCGGGACCATCTCGATCGCGGCGCCCCCCGGCGTGAGCACGCGGTCGCCGTCGCGCTCGCCGGCGACGCCGCCCAGGGTGGCCGCCTCGCGACCGGCGATGCCGTCGATGATGGTGGCATCGGTGAGCATGCGGCTGACGGGCCACACGAAGCGCGCGTGCGGCAGCGCTGCGGCCAGCCGGTCGACGAGCGCGATGAAGAAGGGGATGAGGTGCACCGAGAAGCCGTCGCGGCTGCCGGGGAAGAGCACGACG
>Ga0209957_1000359_pt1 | contig 10148 bp, 7 predicted proteins | sample SalPonF2_A_D2_MG_FD_185724 | JGI IMG/M metagenome (GOLD analysis project Ga0209957, IMG submission 185724) | Salt pond soil microbial communities from South San Francisco under conditions of wetland restoration - Salt Pond MetaG SF2_A_D2_MG... ... | reverse complement strand
GGGCGCCGCTCGAGCAGAACCTCTCCGCCCGGGGCCATCGCCAGCACCATCCTCGTCGTCCTGGTCGGTCGTTTCCGCGGCGGGCGTTTGCCTGGATAGCGGCTTTGCGTGCCCGCGCTGCGTGCGGCACAACCGTCGTGCAGCGGGCATGCTCCACAGCGCGGCTGGCTCCGGGTACACACGGTCGCGCCGAGGTCCATGATTGCCTGGGTGTAGACGGCAACATCCGTTTCCGGCGTATGAACGTCTGCCAGCTGCCACAGACGTTTCTCGACCTCGCGCCTGCCGGGCCAGCCCTCGACCGCATGCAACCGCGCGAGCACGCGCTTGACGTTGCCGTCCAGAATAGGGAATCGGCGTCCGCCCGAAAGAGCGAGAATCGCGCCGGCGGTGGATCGGCCGATACCGGGCAGCGCAAGCACGTCGTCGAATGCTTGCGGAAAACGACCGCGATGATCCGTGACGATGATCTGCGCCGCCTTGTGCAGGTTGCGTGCCCGGGCGTAATAGCCGAGTCCCGACCACAGGTGCAACACGTCATCGACCGGCGCTGCCGCCAATGCCGGAATGACGGGAAACCGGCCGACGAACCGCTCGAAATACGGGATCACGGTAGCGACCTGGGTCTGCTGCAACATGATCTCGGAAATCCACACCCGGTACGGGTCGGCGCTGCGCTGCCACGGCAGGTCGTTGCGCCCGTCCGCGCGTTGCCAGGCAACCAGGCGCTCGGCGACCCCGTCAGTCAGCGGCTCGAGGTCGCTCAAGCGCGAGACCCTCCAGCCGCAACACCGCGCGGCTGCCGGCGCGTTTCAATGCGATCCGAATCACCAGCGGACCGATCAGCGGCGGCACCCAGAAATCGGGCGTCAGCGACATCCGGTAGTGCAGCAGCGTGCCTTCACCTTCCGCCTCGAGCCACCAGTCGGTGCGCCCCGAGCTCAGGTTGCTGCCGGCGGACTCGACCACGGCCGAGATATGCGAATGCGGTGTCACGTGCAATGTCTCGGTCTTGATCAGCTCGCGGCACACCCACAGGATGCAGCCCTCGGCCCGCGTGTAAACGCGCGGCCGGCCGTCTTCGGCCGGTTCGATATAGCGGCTTTCCTTGTAGACGCCGGAGATTCGCGGGTATTGGTCGTAGTCGAGCAACACCGCGAAGACGGCCTCGGGCGACGCCTGCAGAAACGTCAGCGAGTCGAAGACATAGGCGTCGTCTTCTTTTTCGACCTCGAGCAGCCTGATGTCCGCCGCGCCGAGCGCAAGCGGAAGCAATGCAAAAACGATCAGCCAGCGGGCCCGCATCAGTTGCCGAACAGGCCCTTCAGCTTGTCTTTCAGCTCTTCGGCCTTTTCCTTGACTTCTTCGACCGGGTCGTCGCTTTGCAACACATCGTCGATTTCCTTCTTCGCCAGACCGGAGAGATCGGGCGCAATCTTCGGATCGTCGAGCGGTCCGCTGATGCGCATCGGGATACTGGTACCGATCAGTTCCTCGAACTCGGGGTCGGTTCCGTCCTCCGGCACCTTGATCACGGTCGCCACCATTTGGTAGTCGAGCGTCGAGTCAACGAGGTTGACGCCACCCTCCCCGGTTACCCTCAGCACCGGCATAAATACCTTCAGGTCGTCGCTTTTGAGCACCCCGTCCACCGCCGTGGCGGTCACGCTGAGGCTTTCGAACGGCGTGCGCTGCGGCCGCGGCGGACTCGGCGGCATCTGCTTGCGATAGAGCGACCGGGTCAGCCGGACGGCGTACACGAGATCGATATTCTCGAGCGCGCCCTCACCGACATCGAAACCGAGATTGCCGCTCAGGGAATTGCGCATGGCATTGACGGTAGCGCCGCGTGCATCGAGCGCAACCTTGCCGCTGGCGCTACCGCTAACCAGCACGCGCCCGATCGCATCCTCGCTGAGTTTGCCCAACTGCACCCCGTCCAGGTTCTCGCGCACCGCCAGGGTCGGTGGGCTTGCCGCCGCATCGAGCGTAATTTCACCCGATGCCTTTCCCTGGTAAAGCGACACCTCGACCGGCTTCAGCCGCACCTTGCCATTGCCGGCTTTCAATCCCAGCGTCACGTCGGTCAATGCCATGCCGCTGACCTTCAGCGAACCGATCCGGAACGTCCCCTCCGCATCCAGCTCGCGCAACGCTTCCACCGGGATCTCTGCGTCGTCGTCGCCACCGACCGCCTGCTCTTCGGCACCCTCGACCACCGGCGGCAGGTAACGGTCGGCGTCGATTGCATCGACACCGAGATCGAAACGAATCGACTGCTTCTCGAGATTACTGATCCCGGCCTTGCCAGCCAGTTTGGTGTCGTCGAGCACGAACTCGAGATCGTTGAACATCGCCGAATTGTCGGTCAGCGCCAGCGTTGCCTTGGCACTGGCCTTTTTCAGCACGGCGTCGTCCGCGGTAACCGGGGCTTCCATTCCCATCCGCTCCATCAGTGAGCGGGGAGAAAACTCGTCGAGACTGAACTCGCCGGTGATATTCGGAGTGGACATGATCGCGGTACCGGTCAGTGCCGCGTTGAAAGTGAGCCCGAGGGTCTCGGCTTTCAGCGCCTCGAGGTCCATCGTCTCCTTGTCGAGATCGGCGGCGAAGCGTTTTAGCTCAACCTTGATTGGAATCTCGCCACCGGGAAGATCCTTCCCGCTCAACTGCACCTCGAGCGTCGGGTTGTCGAGCTCGAATTGCTGATAGTCGCCGGAGTAGCGGACGGTAGAGTCGAGATTGAGATTGGCTGAAACCCCGCTGGACTCGAGTACCGCGACCACTGCCGATTCGAAGTCGATCGGTTCGCCCGGTGCAATCTCGCCGGTCTTCAGGTCGAAATCCTGAATGTCTACATCCGTCCCGGCCTGTTTGTCGACATAGCGAATCCGCGCATCGTTGATCGAGAGTCCGCCGATCTGCAGCGAGTCTATGCCAGCCGACTCTCCGGAATCCGCCGCTGCCGGCGCGGTGTCTTCGGTGGAGAGATCGTCCCAGTTCGTGACCCCGCGCTCGTTGACCGCCAGGTTGAGGCGTAGGCCGTCGAGACGCACCTGGTCGAGTTCGATGTTACGGCGGAGCAGCGGTACCAGCCTGACGCCCATGCGCGCACCGTCGATCGCAACGAATGGCTCGTCGCCAAACCCCTGTGCGTTGCTGAGCTTTGCCGGCCCGAGCTCGACCGCGAGCCACGGGAAGAACGACAGGCCGATATCGCCGTCAATGGTCAGTTCGCGCCCGGTTTGCTCGGCCACCTGGTCCGACAGCGTCTGCTTGAAATCGTTGGGGTCGAAAATGAAAAACAACCAGATTGCCGCGACGACGAGCAGCAGCACCAGCGCGCCGACCGCAAGTCCAAGGAACTTGAAGAGCCCTTTCATGGAATACCTCGGGGAATGCCCTGCAAAGACGTGGCCCTATTATGACGCGGGGGGACGTCCAAACGCACCCTGAACCGCGAATTAGCGGCAACTCGCGCCGGTGTCGCTCCTTTCGCAGAAATCGCTCCAGCCGTAGCGTTTCCAGTAGTCGAGCAGGCCGATCGAGTCCATCAACACCGCAAACCGGGGGTCGGCGCGGAACCCGGCGGCCTCCGGCAGCCAGAACAGCGCGAGCTCCCAGTCGATCGTCGGCGCCGCCAGCAACCTCTGCGCCTGCGCGAACGCGGCATCGTGCTGATCCAGCAATAACAGGATCAGCAGCATCTCCGGCGGGTCTATCCCGGCATTGCCGGCACCCTCGAGTTCGGCGAGAAACCCGGGACGCAGCGCCGGGTCGAGCACCGCGTCGGCGAGCGCCCGGGCAGTATCCAGTGGCAGGTCGAGTGCCGGCCCGCCGCTCGAGAACGCCGCCGCCGCACCCGCCGCATCGTCATTGCGCAGCGCGATAATGCCGGTGTAATCGCCCTGCGGCTGCGCAAACCCGAGCTGGCGCGCCGCGGTGGCAAACGCCAGCGCCTCTTCGTCATTGCCGAGCAGGGTGTTGGTCGCCATCAGCATGGCGTTGACCACGGCGGACTGCGGATCCAGCTCGTAGGCCTGGGTGATCTCGTCCATCGCCGCCTCGAGCCGCCCCGCCGCGCGCAACAGGTGGCTGTACCAATGGTGCGGCATCGGCTCGCCCGGTTGCAGCCCCGCCGCGGCGAAAAACCCGGTCTCGGCATCGGTCCAGTTCCAGTTGGCGTAGTTGATCCGGGCCAGCACCGCGTGCGCCTCAGCCAGCGTCGCATCCAGCGTAAGCGCCTTGATCGCGGCTTCGGAAGCCAACGCAAACGCCTCCTCCGGGCTTTCGTCGGCATAGGTCGGCAACAACACATACGCGGTGGCGAGCCCTGCATAGGCCTGCCCGAATCCGGGATCGCGCCCCAGTGCAGACTGGAACAGCTCGATTGCGACCCGGATATTCTGCTCGCCACGGCGACGCAGGATGTCACGGCCCTTCAGGTACAGATCGTAGGCCTGGACATCGCGGGTCGGCGCGGTGACCGCCGCGAGCGCCTGCTCCGACGTCTCCTCGCCGCTGAGAGTCACCTGCAGTGCGTCGACGATCGAGCGCGCAATCCGGTCCTGTACCTCGAAGATGTTCGCGAGCTGCTCGTCGTAGGTTTCCGACCACAGGTGATAGCCACTTTCGGCGTCGATCAGCTGGGCGGTGATCCGGACCCGGTCGCCGGCCCAGCGCACGCTGCCCTCGAGCACGGTTTCGACGCCGAGCTCGTCCGCAAGCTGGCGGATATCGACGTTGCGCTCCTTGTACGAGAACGACGATGTCCGCGCCGCGACCTGCAGACCGGGCACCCGGGTCAACAGGTTGATCAGTTCCTCGGACATGCCGTCCGAGAAATAATCATTGGCGCTGTCTTCGCTCAGGTTGGTAAACGGCAGCACCGCGATCGAGCTGCGCCCGACCTCCTCCCCGCCAAACCAGCTCTTCCACGGCGCCAGCAAAATGGCGCCGAGGATCAGCATCGCGACGATCAGAAGCAGCGCATAGGCAATGATCGCACTGGGTTTTTTGTGCGCGGCCGCGGCGCCCGGCCGCGGCGCTGTACGCTGGATGCCCTCCGGGCCGATATCGAAAATCCACGCCAGCAGCATCGCCACCGGAAAACCCATCATCAGCAGCAGGATCACAAACGTAATGGTCCAGTCCGGCAGCATCAATGCCGGGAAGACCACGTCGGCGACTTCGGCCATGACCCAGGAGACGAGCAGGTACAGACCGGCAACACGAAACACCCGCCGCCGTTTGAGTTCCTGCATCAATGCCATGCTGTCACCACTGCTGTCACGATCCGTCACTGACTGAGGTGTAGCGGCCATTATCACAGATGCGGCTCAGGTCGTCGTCGCCCACGACAGCCATCACGCTGAAGGGGCTCATCGGGGCACGGGCGGATGAGGTGTCGCGGACCGCGCTGGACTGCGGCACGAAGGGACTGTCGGACGCGGCGCCGGGCGATGCCGAAATGCGAGCCCAGCGCCGGCATCCGGGGCAGGGCCCGCATGGCGTCAGTCACGGCAAATATTGATACCGCCGTTCAGGGTCTTTATCAGGACCCGGGCCGAGCCATCCCCTTCCCTGAATCGCAGCTCCTTGCCGGGCGCATACTTGCTGGTGCGCACCGGATCCGGGCCGAAACAATTGTCGATCGAGCCATTGAAAGTCTCGATGTCGAACTCGGCATCGACGTCGCCGCGAAACTCGATTTCCAGGTCCCCGTTTATCGTTTCGACTTCAAAACGCGCACCTTGCTCGAGCCCGGCGACCAGGTCCACGTCGCCGTTCGTCGTCTTGATACGGGCCCGCGCCAGCTTGTCCGTCGAGACTTCGATATCGCCGCTCACCACCGTCGCGATCACCTCGCCGGCCACGTCCTCGACCGCGATGTCTCCGCTGACCGAAGTCAGCGCCAGCAACGCGCTCTTGCCGCTGCCCTCGACAGTCACATTGCCGCTGACGGTCTTCGCCTCGACATCTTCGTCCATTGCCCTCGTATCGATATCGCCGCTGACCGATTGCAGACGCTGGCTGCCGGCGACGCCGCGGATGTCGATCTCGGCGCTGACCGTCGTGACGGTCAGGCGACTGCCCTCTGGCACCGAAACGAGAAGGTCGGTGTCATCGACATGACGGTGCTTTTTCTTTTTCTCCAGGATTACGTTGACCCTGACAGTGCTGCCATCGCGTTCGAATTCGAGCCGCTCGGTACCTTTGCCGAGGTGTCCCGATACATGAACTTCGTCCCGGTTCGAGCCCACGACTTCGACGGAACCAGACACGTTGGAAATTTCGACCCGCCCATCGGGGTCGGCCGCGGTGCGCTCGTCGATCGGCGTTTCCGCCAGTACCGACGTTGCAAAAAGCACGGCAGCCAGGAAAAAGGCTTTCATATGCTGTCACTCCTTTGCGGCGAACCCGCCACAATTCTGTTTACCTGATCGAACACCGCAAGTTCCTCCTGGTAGGTCGCCACCAGAAGTTGCTGCAGCAGGACGTTGTTGGGGTCGGCATCCAGCGCCAGGTTGATCTCGGCCAACGCGCGCTGGATGTCACGAAGATTCGTCAGTACCGCTTCGCGCGTTTCCGGATGAAGCTGCTGCAGCTTGCCCTCGAATGCTTCGGCAAGCTGCTCGCGATCGAGCCGGTAGCGATCGCCGAGATCCTGCATGCCAGCAAGACGCGCCGGTACCGCCGGTCCGCTCGATACCATCACGACAGCGCCGTTTGCACCATCGGGCTCGCGCTCGGCGATCTGCCAGGTGGCAAGCGACGAAACCGCCATCAGAACCAGCCCGGCCGCCAGCGCCGCCGGCCACCCGCCCGGGAAAACCCAACGCGATACGGTCGTGTCTGCGGCGGTAATGCGTTCGTGAATCTCCGGCCAACGGTCGTGCGGCGGCGTGACCGAGCGCGGGATCGAGCGCAGAAGCTCGTCAAGCTCCGCGCCTTTGTCAATGTCGTCAAAATTGTCATTCATAGCTGTAGCTGCTCCGCCAGAAGGCGCCTTGCCCGATGCAGTTGCGCCTTGCTGGTTCCCACCGCGATGCCCAGCATCGTGGCCGCTTCCTCATGGCTGTGGCCGTACAGCCCGGTCAGCACAAATACGTTGCGCGCGCCCTCGGGCAGCCGCTTGACCGCTCTTTCAAGCTCCAGCCGTGCCTCGACATCTGCCGCTCCGCTCGCCGCATCGCGCGATTCAATGCGTTCCTCGAAAAGCTCGAGGTGTTGGCCGCGCCGGCCCTCTCGACGTTGCCAGCCCAGCACCTCGTTGACCGCGATGCGATGCATCCAGGTCGCGAAACTGCTGTCACCCCGAAAACGGTCGAGTTTGCTCCAAGCGCGCACAAAAGCCTCCTGCATACAGTCCTCGGCAACCTGAGCGGATCCGGTCATCCGCAAACACAGCCCGTAAACCCTTCCCTGGTGGGAGCGGAAAAGCGACTCGAATGCCGCTGGGTCGCCTGCCGCTGCTCTGCGGACCAATGCGCTTTCCGAGTCCATACTCAGCGCCGTCCGACCGCCAGCGGGCACCGCCAAAATTGCTGCGTTTGCCGCCATTGTTGAAGGTTTAGAAGCAAAATACTCATCCAGCGTTTAAATGGCCGTTATTATTCGTCTGCGCAACGGACTGGATCATGGCTGCCGCGTCACTGAAAATTCTCATCGTTGAACATAACGCCGCCCGGAACAACGGGCTCGGCGAGACACTACGGCGTCGAATTTCGCCGCAGGCCAGCCTGACCTCGTCCGCCGATATCGCCGCTGCTCTCGAAACGGCACGCCGTGGCGATGTAGATCTCGTCCTGGTCGACGGGCAGCTAGCGCACGATAGCGCCCGGCAACTGAGCCGGCAAATCGACGCCGCCGCAGTTGCAGATTCGATTATCGTGGTCTCGTCCGACCACAATTTCGAAATGCCACAGGAACTGGCCGAATTGGGGGTCGCCGGCCCGCTGTCGCCGGATGACCTGAATGGCGATCCCGTGCTCGAGCGAATCCTTGCCCAACGGCGCTGTGCCGCGGTGCCTGAAGCAAGCCATGACAGCCTTTTGTCGACGGCCCTGTTGCAGATGCAACACGGGGTCGTGATCTGCGATGCGGCCGCGAAGATCGTAATCGTGAACACCCGTGCGCAGGATCTGCTCCGGCTTGACCCGGAACAATGCCGGCCCGGCGCCGCCATGCCTTCGATCGCCGCGTTTGCGGCAGACCCGGTGCGCGCCCTGGAACCCGCGCGCCAACCGTTGCACCGTGCGTTCGGCGGCGAGACCTTCCCACCGGTACACCTGGTGCACCGCTGCGAACGCAGCGCCGTGGATATTCCGGTGTCGGTCAGCGGCATGCCGCTACGCGACCGCGAGGGCAATCTCAACGGTGCGATGCTCGTTTTGCACGAAACCGGCAACGCACCGCCGATGTCCCATGAACTCGCTCATTTAATCCAGCATGACAGTCTAACCGGCGTGGCCAATCGCGAGATGTTCCTGGATTTGCTGCGGCGCGCGATCGGACGTGCGGACGACAGCCCCGGCATGCTGGGGCTTTTTTTCCTCGACCTCGACCGGTTCAAGGAAATCAACGATTCAATGGGTCACGCAATCGGCGACCGGTTGCTTGCCGGGGTCGGAAAACGCCTTCGCGAACGGCTTCGGGTCGGCGACATCGTCGGCCGGCTCGGCGGCGACGAGTTTGCGGTACTGCTCGAGAGCCTCGCCTCGAACACCGACGCCGCCCGCATTGCAAAAAAAGTCATACAGGAACTGGGGCAACCGTTCGAGCTGGATGGCCGCCAGGTGCACACTACGCCGAGTATCGGCATCGCAACCCATCCGCAATGCGGCCGCACCGCGGAGACGTTGCTGCGCGCCGCCGACGAGGCCATGTACAAGGCCAAGAAGGACGGCCGCAACACCTATCATTTCTACTCGGAACAACTCGACGGCGAAATCCGCCGCAAGGCCGATCTGGAAGAGGCGCTGCGCGGCGCGCTGGGGCGGGGTGAGTTCCGGCTCGTCTACCAGCCGCAATATGCATTGCCCCGGCATCGCCTGGTCGGCTTCGAGGCCCAGCTGCGCTGGCGCCATCCGATCGAGGGCGAGATCGCGCCGCGGGAGTTCATCCCGCTGCTCGAAAGCGTGGGTGTGATCAATGCGGTCAGCGAGTGGGCGCTGGCCTGCGCCTGCCTCGAATTGTCTGAGTGGCGCAGGTTACAACCCGATCTGCGTCTTTCCTGCCGCGCTTCGCCACGTATTTTCCAGCGCCGCAACATCGTCGACGGGCTGGCCCGGATTCTGCGCAACGCCGGGCTTCCGGGTGACTGCCTGGAGGTGGAAATCGGCGCTCTGTTGCTGACCAGCAAGGCTTTCGACCCGGTTGCGACGCTCCGCGCGGTCCGTGACGAAGGGATACGCATCGTGTTGCGGGATTTCGGCGTACAGCCGATTGCACTGGACAAGCTGGCGCAGCTGCCGCTGTCGAAGCTCAGGCTGCACCGTCGAATCGTCGCCGCCCTGCCGGGCGACCGCAGCGCTACCGCCATCGCCGACACGTTAAGGCACTTCGGCGATGGCCTCGGAATCGAATTAATTGCGGAAGGCGTCGACGAGCAGGCGCAGCTCGAATGGCTCGAGAGCCGGAACTGGCATGTTGCGCAGGGCACGTTGCTGGCCGCACCTCTGCCCGCGCTCGGCGCCTCGGAACTGGTCAAACGCGCAAACGGCGCTTAGCTCTCATCTCGCGACCATGCGAGGCGCAGCCCCGTCCTGCCCGAGTCATTCCAGCTTGCGGCGATCTCGGCAATCCTGTCGGCCGGCACCGGCTGACTGATCAGATAGCCCTGAACGCGGTCGCATCGGAGCTCGGCGAGGATCTCCAGGGTATTTTCGTTTTCGACCCCTTCTGCGCAGGCGGTCATACCGAGCTTGTGTGCGAGGTAGACCACCGTTTCGACGATCGTGCGTGCTTCCGGATCGCGCTCCATTTCGCGCACGAACGAAGAGTCGACCTTTATCTCGTTGAACGGCATGCGATAGAGCTGCTTCAACGACGAAAAACCGGTACCGAAATCGTCCACCGATAATCCGAAATTCTTGACCCGAAGACGGGTCAGGATATCCATGGTCGTCGCCGGCTCGATCATCGCG
>Ga0209957_1000348_pt1 | contig 10318 bp, 9 predicted proteins | sample SalPonF2_A_D2_MG_FD_185724 | JGI IMG/M metagenome (GOLD analysis project Ga0209957, IMG submission 185724) | Salt pond soil microbial communities from South San Francisco under conditions of wetland restoration - Salt Pond MetaG SF2_A_D2_MG... ... | reverse complement strand
ACTGTTGAAATGCTCACTACTTCATAAGGCTTACCCTTGCTGAAGAAGCGTTTGATTTGTACCCAAGTATACAACAACACATAGCACCCAATGACCGAAAATATCAAGGTGCGCGGAAATCCATACTGAAAGGTGTCGTTCACATAGAGGATATGCACAGTGAGTGCAACTACAGCCAGGGGTGTTCCAGTCCGGTGTAACAGCCGCCAGCGATGATAGGCCAGACCGAGGGATTGACGCCACCAGCTTATGAAGACAATGGTCAAGATGGAAAGCACAAGACACGCACCCATAAGTTCAGGCCAGTTTTCTATGTTGAGGGAGATGGCACTCAGGCCTTCAGTTACCAGTATGAGGATTGCGTGCAGCAGACAGAGGATACCAATTACCAAACCATTGAAGCGGTGGAGTCTGAGACAGCGGTTGAGCGAGAAGACCCGATCGAAGCTTTTGAGACGCGCAGAGAATATGAGTTGAATGAGTAACAAGTATCCGGCGCAAACACCGAGCACTTGCGCCACACGGAGGAGTGTTTTATCCAGACCAAACCTGTACTTGATGGTGGAGGACTCATAGAGGAATGGTATAGACGCAGCACCCAAAAGCAATAACAGCCCAGCGAAAACCAGGAGGGCGCCAAGGAATAGTCGCTGGAATCGCGAATACACCTTTGCCAGAGGCATAGGTTTTTCTATTTGGTAATCCACGACTCCGCAGTCTGGTGAATAGCTATCTCTAGAATCGGTCCATTGGTGCGCTGATGAAAACCTCGTTTTCGATAGGATTGACTATGGCATAAGTGGTCCTTGTGTGTCAATTCTAGCGCCAAATATAGCAAAGCAATAGGGGGCAAGATTGAATCGTTGCTCCAACGGTTTTCATGCAAAAAGCGAGCGTAGACTTGACACTTTACAAATGACAGTTGTTTAGCTTAGCCCGACCTTGATGCTACTACCCCTTACAGTCTGCGGCGGATCCGGACCGCAGGAAGATGCTTCCGTTGTGCCGTGAGCAAGAGTCACCTCTAATCACTGGACGCTCCGCTCCCGCGCTCTAAGCACGAAGGACTCATCGGTGAGCGCTCGCAGGAACGCAACCAGCTGTCTTCGCTCCTCTGGAGTCAGCTCGAACCCGATAACCAGAGGGTCGGTCGCAGAGTCGGGTCTGATGTTTTGTGAATCGGGACCGAGGGATCGAGCACGCCCGCCCGCCGCGTAATGATCGAGGACAGCCTCGAGGGTGGGAACACTGCCGTCGTGCATATATGGCGCTGTGAGCGCGATGTTCCGGAGCGTGGGTGCCCGGAATTTACCCATATCCTCACTACGCCCGCTATGCCGTTGCACGCCAGTGTTGGCTTTCGGGTAGGCACCGCGTCCGTCCTCGTTATAGAGCCCGGTGTTGTGGAACTGTGCCTCCGGTGTCCCGGATCCGTCGTAGACCACCGGGCCGGAGAGGTTGAATCCGGCGTGACAACGAAAACAGCTCAATCGCTGGGAGAAGAAAAGGCGTGCGCCGGCACGTTCATCAGCATCCAGGGCATCCACCTCCCCGCCGTACGCCCAACGGTCGTAAGGCGAGTTCCCGGAGATCAGTGTCCTTTCGAACGAGGCCAATGCGTAGGTCACGTTGCGTATCGACACCGGGTCCTCGTTTTTCGGGAAAGCCCTGTGGAAAAGCTGGCGGTAGCGTCGATCGTCGCGAAACCTCGCCAGGACCTCGTCCTCGCGACCAGCCACCCCCATCTCCAGCGGTTGCGTATTTAACAACGGCACAAGGGCCTGGTCTTCAAGGCGTGTCAGGGTGGGATCGTCCCATCCCAGGGTCGCATTATAGGCGACATTGGTGAGCGACATAGCCGAGCGGGGATGGATATTCCCCTGGGAACCCACAGAACGACTTCGGCCGTCGGTGTAGGCGAGTTCTGGCCGGTGGCAGCTGGCGCAAGGCACCGTTCCGTCGCCCGACAGCCGGGGATCGTGAAACAGTTGGCGCCCGAGTTCGACTTTCTCCGGCGTCATCGGATTGTCTATAGGTACCCGGGGTGCTGGGAACCCCACAGGCACTTGCCAAACATACCCGGATGGACTGCCGCGATCCGCTCGGTCCGCTACCTGTCTACCGAACTCGCACGCCGCCCCGAGTAACATCAAGGCAATTGCGGCAACCGTGCCGGCTCTCACCATGATTTTGCCAGCCCCTCTAGCCCATCCGGCTCTTCGCCTGAGGCAATTGCCGCCTGAAGCGCATCGGCGAGCTTGCGATTCAGCTTGGTAAGAGTACGATGGTCCTCCAGGGCCTTGTCCTCGTTGCCCATCAGCATGTGCAACACACCTCGGTACATGTAAGCCTCGGCGAGCTTCGCATTGAGCTCGATGGCGCGGTCGTAGTGACGCAGCGCCTCCTCGTAATTCTCCGGTCCCTGCTTCCTCAGGGAGTATCCGAGGTTGTTGTGCGCCTCCGCCATATTTGGGTTTTTGGCCAGAGCGGTCTCGAACTCCGCCTGAGCCTTTTCGTACTTCCCCTTCTTCATATACTTCACGCCGGAGTTGTACTGAGCAACGCCAGGACGACTATCCCTGGCCGGTCTTGAGCTGCTTCCCGCGGCGAGCGCAACAGTTCCAGAAAACACCAGCGCCACGACAATGGTGGTAATTCGAGTCATAATCTGGGTCATGATTTCCTCCATCTCAAAAAGTATTGGCTAAAACACAATTGTTCGTATTTACAGCATTTAACACTCCCAACTGGAGTGCACGGCGATTTACAACAATCACATAGATAAAAGTACAATTGACAATCCCTAATTGATGTATTCATCAAAACGAATACCCTGCAGTGAGGACATCTTTGAATTAAAACTATAATTACCCTACGAGTGGTTTTCAAGCGATAGTATTCATCTGGGAAGATCGAAGCGGACACTGATGTTGTGGTTCAAACACGTCTTCTTGGGTTTAATGTTTCTTGCCAAACGTAGCAACATAAGAATATATGAAATTACTCAATATTCACGGTACTTCCCCTTTTTTGATTGGACAGTTTTGATTACCAGTTGGTCACCCGGCCCGCTCATGATTTGATCACCGCGTAACACCTAGCTTTCCCGAGTGAGTGTTTGCTCCAGACGACACAATGAAATGATGACGGACTTTAGCCCAAATGGCCCCATTACGGCGAAGCCAGATGATGTCAATCCTCGCTGCCTGCTGGTCTTTCGCTATGCTCTATGCCCCATGCTACGATTCAAGGGAGATCTTGTATGATGTGCTGCTCTCTAGTAATATTATGCCTTCTAGCTGCAACGGGCTGGCCTTTGCAGCGTTGCGGTTTTTACCGGTGTGGGTATGCAACACTAGGGTAGAGACCAACGGTAGGGGACAGAAAATCTCTACTCTTCCTCAGCTCCGGCAGGTGGACAGCTTAAACAGTGAGTTTCCAGGTCGTAGCGGCCGCTGAGCTCGTCGATGGAGGTTTCCTCGGCTAGGGGGACACCGGAGAGAAATCCAGCCCGGGCAATCATGTGGGATGCCACTGGAGCCGTCAAAAACAGGAACAAGGAGATCAACACCGCACGTACGGCAATGGCTCCATCTTCAAAGTGAACGGCAATACCTATTAAGATCAGAACGGTTCCCAGGGTTGCAGCCTTACTGGAGGGGTGCATGCGAGTATACAGATCTGGCATCCTCAGGAGGCCGATGGAAGCAAGCAAAACAAAGAGACTGCCGCCCCCGGTCAAAATAAAAGTCAGCAATTCCTTCATAAAGCTCATCCTTTGAGTCTCTTTTCTATATAGCGAGCAAATGCGACAGTACCCACGAAACTGATCAAGGCAAGAACTACAGCCACATCCAGAAACACCGGCTGATTATGGGCCATTGAGTAAACAGCCGAGATCCCGACACCCACTGTGGCCAACAAATCAAAGGCAATGACACGGTCCGGCAGGCTGGGCCCCCGCAGCAGCCGGACAAACCCCACCACCGCAGCCAGTGCCAGGACGTCGAGGACAATCTCTAGGAACAGATTGATGTGATCGGTCATCTTAATAGCTCCAGAACCCTCCGTTCAAAGCCATTCTTGATTTGCTCCCGCATCAGCTGGGGGTCTTCGACAAACATCCCATGCACGTAAAGCACACTCCGATCATCCGAGACATCCAAGCTTAAAGTCCCAGGGGTAAGAGTGATCAGATTTGCCAGAAAGGTGATCTCTATATCACTGCTGGCATCCAATGGTACAGCGACAATTCCGGGCTTGCGTTGCGATTTCGGGCTGATAACATCCCAAGCGACGCGAAGGTTCGAATGGATCAGCTCCCGCAGAAAGAAGAATGTGAACCGGATGCTTTCAGGTATCTTCCTGAAATACTGGGTAGGGCTGAGAAGTGGTCTCAACCACCACAGAACGACATAGCCAAGTGCGAAGCCGAGGAGCAAGTTGGCAACATCAGTCCTGCCGGTCATGGCTTCCCACAGCAATGCCAGTAATAGATTCCACAAGAAAACTTTCATGGTGTAGCTCCCCGCATAATGTCAATTCCCTGTAGCGGTGCCTGACCAACACCAAGGACGGCCTGAATGTATGCGCTTGGGTCAAGCAACTGGGCAGCGGCACGCTCAGCAACGGTGAAGAGCGGTTGCGGGTGCAAACCGATCGCCACCGTGAGACCAGCCAGTACTGTGATGGGTCCCAGGAGTAAGAGCAGTCGTCGCTTGGTGAGCGGACCAGTGGAATGCGATCCCTCTCCGGGAAGAACTTCTGGAGCCGGCTTCCAGAATGCCTCATCCCAGATCTTGATCATGCTCATCAGGGTCAGGAGGCCGGCGACGAGAGCCGCCGCTACCACAAGATACTGCTCGGCTTGCAAGCCGGCCTTGATCATTGCGAATTTGGCCCAAAACCCTGAGAGCGGCGGTATACCGGCAAGACTGAGTGCTGGAATCAAGAAAAGGATGGCGAGCCAGGGCGATGAGGTCGCTAGGCCTCCCAAGCTCTTGAGTTGATAGGTTCCGCGCAAGGCTTTCACCACGCCGCTGATTAAAAAAAGGTTGGTCTTGACGATGATGTGATGGGTTATGTAGAAAACGGCTGCGGCGATACCAAGAAGCCTCGCTGCTGGATTGTTAGAGGCAAGCAAACCCAAGCCCATGATCATGTAGCCAATCTGACTTATGATGTGAAAACTAAGGATACGTCGGATCTCGAATTGAGCAAATGCACCCAGAACTCCAATAACCATGGTTAGACCAGCCAACGTCAATATCAGGGTATAAGAGTAGGTCATCCTCGGAAAGACAAGAGTGAAAACGCGAATGAGGGCGTAGACGCCGACCTTCGTGAGTAGCCCGGCAAAGAGGGCAGATGTTGCCGCAGGGGGCGTATGGTAACTGGCCGGTAACCAGAAGTAAAGCGGGAAAATACCTGCTTTGATACCGAAACCGATGATAAAGAAACCGGCCACGCTCAGAATCAAGGTGGGATGACTCTGGGCAACCTTTGTCAGCTTCAGTGAAAGGTCCGCCATATTCAAGGTGTGCGCCACCGCATATAGAATCCCCACCGCCGCCAAGAAGGTGACCGAGCTCAGTAAATTGAGCGTGACGTATTTTATGCCGCCTTCAAGCTGGGGTGGTTCACCACCGAGCACCAGAAGCACGAAGCTTGCCATCAGCATCACTTCAAACCAGACGTATAAATTGAAGAGATCACCGGTCAAAAAGGCTCCACATACACCCGTGAGCAGGACTTGGAAGAACGGAAAATAGCCAAACGAGATCTGCTGCTCGCCTACGTCAGCAATTGAATAGATCGCCACGGCCAGGCCAACCAGTGCGGTGAGAACCACCATGACGGCACTCAACAGGTCAGCAATGAGAGTAATGCCGAACGGTGAAGGCCAGTTCCCCACTTGTAGAACCTGGATACCATTGGTATACACCGACACAAAGAGACCAGATGCTGCTACCATCAGAGCACCAGCACCAAGCAGGCCAAAGATGCGCTGCATTAGGGATGACTTCCAGGCAATAAGGGACAGTCCCGCATTAACGAGAGGAATGAGAATGGGTAAAATCAGCAGGTTTTTCATATATCGGTTGCTTTCAACTCATCCACATCGCCCGATCCCACAGTTCGATAGACCCGCTGAACCAGTACGGCGGCAAAGGCAATTACCGCGAAGCTGATCACGATGGCAGTGAGTATCAGTGCTTGGGGGACCGGATCGGCAAATTCTGGTCCTGGTACCAGCTCTCCTTTTGGAATAAGCGGTGGCCGGGCCCTCACCAGGCCGCCTGCCGTGAAAATAAGCAAGTTAGCCGCGTGCCCGAGCAACACCAGTCCAAATATCAGCTTGACCACACTCCGACGCAGCATCAGGTACAAACCCGCTGCGAACAGACCGCCCACTACAATGGAAAGAAGCAAGAACATGACTGCATCACTCCTCTTCGAGAGTGAGAAGGACCAGCAGTGCAGTTCCCAGCACCACCAAGTACACGCCCAGGTCGAAGAAAAACACTGTTCCAAGCTTACCCAGAAACGGGATAGGATAGGGTAACCACTGTCCAGTTAAAAAGGGTTGGCCATGCCACACCGCAGCCAATCCGCTCCCGGCTGCGGTGACCAACCCGACACCAATAATGGTACGTGGGTCGAGGCGGAGAAGACGCCGGGCTGCCTTTGGCTCATAAGCCAATCCGCTCCCGGCTGCGGTGACCAACCCGACACCAATAATGGTACGTGGGTCGAGGCGGAGAAGACGCCGGGCTGCCTTTGGCTCATAAGCCAGTCCGTAAAGAGCGAAAGCCCCGGCGATAAGCAGCCCACCCACGAATCCCCCTCCGGGTTCGTTGTGCCCCCTCAGCAGAATAAAAACCGAGAAGATCACCAAGAGAACTATAAGGTAGCGGCTGGCAGTTTGGAGAATAAGCGATTTCATTTCTGCACCTCCCCCTTCTGCCGGGCTTTGAGGCGAAGGAGCGCGTAGACACCGAAACCCGCTACTGCCAGAACAGTGATTTCGCCGAGGGTGTCGAGGGCGCGGAAGTCGACCAGGATGACATTCACTACATTCCGACCGTACGCTGCGGACAAACTTTGCCGGGCAAAAAAATCAGATAGAACTGGCTCGAGGTGAATGGACGCGGTTGCCAACACAACCAATGCCATCACCAGCCCGGCTGACATAGAAATGACGAGGTCGCGAAATCGCTGACGCCTGGTGCTCCTGGGGACGAATGGCGGCAAGTGGTAAAAGACAAGGACAAAAAGGATCACGGTAAGAGTTTCGACCATTACCTGAGTCATTGCCAGATCGGGGGCTCCGAACATGACAAAGGTGAGGGCAATACCCAAGCCGGTAACCCCCAGTGCAGCCACACCCGTCAGCCGATATCGCGCCCGAACGGTAGCAATAGCACCTGCCAGTGTTAACAGCGCGACCACCGCCTCGTGCGGTCGAATCTGCCATGCATTCTGGGAGAGTTGTGGCTGGATACTATGAAGAAGCGGATACGAAACGAGACCCACCACCGCTAGGATTGTAATGAGTATATATCGCCGCAAGTAACCGCTCTGGATCAGGCGGGTTACACCCTGTGCACTCCAAGCAAGCCCCGCCAGGAGACGTTCGTATGCCCGGGTCGGTCCAAGTGGCTCCAGCCTGCATGTAAGTTCATGAAGCAGTCTACCCTCTTGCCAAGCCCTTCGGACGCCTGGCCCCCAGGGCTCCAGACGACAGGCGAGTTCCAAGGTATGGGTGAGCCAGGGTCGCAGCTTCATGAACAGCACAAATCCCGTTGCCAGCGTAAAACCGCTCAGTGCCATGACCAGGATAGACTCCGGGTTGAGTCCGTGCCAGAGTTTCAGTTTCATCTCCACCGGAAACCCTAGGATGGCGGTTGACATGGCCGATCCGACGCTGCGATCGAATGCACCAGGAATGAGCCCGACAAACATGCCGAAGCCAGCAAGAAGCACTGGCCCGAGCAGCATGGAGATTGGAGCTTCATGGGGGGTCTTGGGAGTTTGTCGAAACGATCCAAAAAACGGCCAAACAGCCACAACCAGTGACATGGCGACTAACAAAACATTAGCTACCACTGCACCGATTATCAGCCAGAGTCCTATGGTTTCGATGTCCAGCTTGGCCGTGTAGAGCGCCTCTTTGCCGAGAAAACCAAACATGGGGGGTGCACCAGCCTTGCTAAAAGCAGCAAGTATGCCAGTGATTGCTGTGACTGGCATGAGCGAGCGGAGACCACCAAGCCGGGTCACATCACGGGTACCGGTTTCATGGTCGATGTTGCCGGCGACCATGAAAAGAGCCGCCTTGTAAAGAGCGTGAGCTACAAGAAATACTACCGCGGCCTCAATGGCCTGCACAGTACCCACACCGAGGAGCGTGGTGAGTATGCCGAGAACGCTGATTGTGGAATAGGCCAGAATCCGTTTGAGATCACGCTGTCCGGTGGCCATAATGGCGCCGACGAGCATGGTCACAACACCCACACCGATCATTAGCGTCTTCCACTGGAGAGTGCCGCCGAGGATTGGATGGAATCTCGCCAAGATATAGACTCCGGCTTTTACCATAGTTGCTGAATGCAAGTAGGCGCTGACGGGGGTGGGCGCGGCCATGGCTGCGGGAAGCCAGAAATGGAAGGGAACCTGGGCCGACTTGGTAAAGGCACCCAGAAGAAGTAGAACCAGGATCGGCATGTAGAGAGGATGTTGTTGAAAATTCACGGAAAACATGGCGGAGATCCGGCCGGCGGTTTCTAAAGGCAATCCCAACTGCACTGCAGCGAGCATCATGAGAAGAAGACCGGCCAGAAGTAATAAACCACCTGCTCCGGTCACCAGAAGTGCCTTGAGAGCAGACGCCCGGGACGAGTCAGTCTGGTGGTGGAAGCCGATGAGAAGATAGGAGCTGATACTGGTCAATTCCCAGAAAACGAAAAGGGTAATTACGTTGTCACTTAAAACGAGTCCAAGCATTGAACCCATGAAAAGCAGAAGGTATGCGAAGAACCGACCCCCGCCCGATTGCTCGCCAAGGTAAGCCCCGGAGTAAATGAGCACAAGGGCACCGATTCCACCAATAAGGAGCACAAACGTAAGGGATAAACCATCGAGTACGAATGAAAGGTCCACACCGAGACTCGGCACCCAGGACCAGCTTGTTGCAAATCTCTCCCCGGGCAATATGGGAAGATGCCGTCCAAAAAAAACAACCAAGGTAAATGGGAATAGAGCCAGAACCCATCCCGTGGCACGACCCAGAAGTCGGTGAAGGAATGGGGCAAAAAGAGCCAGAGTAAATATTCCAAGCACAGACCAGCCCATAAAAGTTCACTCCGAGCCGTAGTGCGATTTAATAGAAGGCCAGCAATCCAGGATATTTGCCGACATTTGAAGTCCACCCGCCGCACGATTGATGCGGCCTCACTTTTTCAGTTACTAGTGCTGAATGGTACAGATATTGGGGTCCATTCTAATAAGTCTACAAATTCAGCTTATAAAAAGCCGTAATCAGCCATTCAGTGGTTCATGTGATTGAAGCTCTCCGACGTCCGCCTAGGCGGGACCGCGTATACGCTCGCCCTCTTGTATAGAATTCCCTCCGGGGAATTGAAGCTTCCCGCAGCAAGCTGCGGGGAATCTTCGACTGTAAGGCATTAGTCTATTTATTAGGTTCGCTCGCTAACCCTGCAGTCCGCCAGAGGCGGACAGGGAATGCGCTCGCTGGTTCAGTTCAGCAGGGCTCACTGGTACAGTTCAAGCTAATTTTCTCTGATAAGAGCAAATCTCGGCGCTTTGCGGACTGGGCAGTTTACTTAGGGAGTATTCTCTGAATTATAACCGCACATTGGACAGGAATAGTAATCCATATCCCTGCAGAAGTCGATTGTTTCTTTAGCTCATTTAAATTCCCTGCAATCCCACGTCAGCGGGAACGTCTTCCCCCAGCCGGATTTGATGGAGACTCGGCATTCCGGGTGCCGTGTATAAATCGGCGTTCACCATATTTTGCCTTTTACTGGTGGGGTTAGTCCCTGTTGAGATAGCCGTATTTGGGAAAACGGATATAGCGCTTTAAAACGGCCAGATTAAGGGAATAAAAACTGAGCCCATTACCAAGACGAGCAGGTGAGTGGAATCCCCAGCCTGCAATAGTCATTTAACCTATAGCTGCCTGGTCCGTAAACGAGAAGATTTGTCTGATAGCCGACAGGAGAAGCAAAGCAGGCGCTGGCACCGAAACAGATGGAAATTATGAAAGGTTCTGGATCAATCCCCAGGAAGAATT
>Ga0209957_1000344_pt1 | contig 10383 bp, 11 predicted proteins | sample SalPonF2_A_D2_MG_FD_185724 | JGI IMG/M metagenome (GOLD analysis project Ga0209957, IMG submission 185724) | Salt pond soil microbial communities from South San Francisco under conditions of wetland restoration - Salt Pond MetaG SF2_A_D2_MG... ... | reverse complement strand
GGAGGGGTATTAGGCTCGATCCATGCCGCCCGGCATCCGGTCGGGGAGGGCATCTCGGCGGGCCGCCCGCGAGGGACCGGCCGTCCGCGCGGCCAGCAACACGGCCGCGATCCACACGGCCGCGACCAGCGCGGCCGCGACCCACACGGCCGCCACACGGCCGGCGATTCCGCGACCGCATCACCGATCCTCGACGTGAACCCTGTCGCAACGAGCAGGCGCAGCGAGCAGGCGCAACGAGCAGGCGCAGCAAGGCGTGAAGGGAGACGGATGTTCTTCAAGCACTTCTACGACACGGACCTGGCCCAGGGTAGCTACCTGATCGGGTGCCAGGCCAGCGGGGAAGCCATCGTGGTGGACCCGCGCCGGGACGTGCACGTGTACCTCGCCGAGGCGGCGGCTCAGGGATTGCGCATCGTCGCCGTCGCGGAGACGCACGTCCACGCCGATTACCTGTCGGGCTCGCGGGAGCTCGCGCAGGCGGCCGGGGCGCGCCTCTACCTCTCCGACGAGGGGGCTCCCAGGGCGGACGGGGACGAGGACTGGAGCTACGGCTTCGATCACGTCGGGCTGCGCCACGGCGACGCCATCCGCATCGGCAATGTCGAGGTCGAGGCGCTGCACACGCCCGGCCACACGCCCGAGCACCTCTCCTTCCTGGTGACCGACGGCGGCCTGACGGAGCGCCCCGGCTACCTGCTGAGCGGCGACTTCGTGTTCGTCGGCGACGTCGGCCGGCCCGACCTGCTCGACGAGGCCGCGGGCGGCGTCGACACGCGCTTCGCGGGCGCGAGCCAGCTCTTCGCCAGCCTGCGCGACGTCTTCCTCCAGCTACCCGACTTCGTCCAGGTGTGGCCCGGCCACGGCGCCGGGAGCGCCTGTGGCAAGGCGCTCGGCGCGGTGGCGAGCACCACCGTCGGCTACGAGCGGCTGACCGCCTGGTGGCGCGACTACCTCGATCGCGGCGACGAGGAGGGGTTCGTGGCGGCGCTGCTCGACGGGCAGCCGGACGCCCCGCGCTACTTCGGGCGGATGAAGCGGCACAACCGCGGCGGCCCGGCGCTGCTGGGCGAGCGCGTGCCGATGCGCCGCTTCGAGCCCGACGAGGTGCGCCGCAGGCTGGGCGACGACCTGCACCTGCTCGATACCCGGCCCGAGGCCGAGCAGTGGCCCGGCGCCGTGCCCGGGGCGCTGACCGTGCCCGGCGGCAAGAGCTTCGCGACCTACGCCTCCTACCTCATCGACCCCGAACGCGACGCCCGCGACATCGTGGTGCTCGCGCCCGACGCGGCCACGGCGGAGCGCTTCCGCGAGCGCCTGGCCTTCGTCGGGATCGACCGCGTGGTCGGCTATCTGCCGTCGCTGGAGGGGATGATGCTCGAGCCGCTGCCGCTCGTCTCGCCGGCCGCGTTCGAGCAGCTCGACGACCCCTTCGTCCTCGACGTGCGCACCGCCAACGAGTACGCCGAGGGCCACCTGCCCGACGCCCTCCAACTCCACGCCGGGCGCGTGGCGTGGAACCTCGACGCCCTGCCGCGCGACCGCCGCGTGATCGTCCACTGCCAGAGCGGCGCACGCTCCGCCGTGGTCGCCAGCCTGCTGCGCGCCGAAGGCTTCGAGGACGTCGCCGAGCTCGAGGGTAGCTACCTGGGCTGGCTCGCGCACCAGCGCGAGAAGCCCGAGTCTTCCACTCCGTCCGCACGACCGACCGAGCACGCAACTTCCGGAGGTTCGCAGCATGTTCGATGAGATCTACCCCGATGACCTCTCCCAGTGGATCGAGGACGGCGCCCAGCTCGTGGACGTACGCGAGGCCTGGGAGTACGGCGCCGGGCACGTGCCGGGCGCCGTCAACATCCCCCTCGACGAGCTGATCGGCCGCATCGGCGAGCTCCGCGAGCCGCTGGTGCTGGTGTGCGCCAGCGGCAACCGCTCCGGCATGGCGGCGCAGTACCTGACCAACCGCGCCGGCTTCCAGAAGGTCGCCAACCTGATGGGCGGCACCTACCTCTGGGTGGCGCGCGGCAAGCCGCTGCAGAAGCCGGGCGAAGCAGCCGAACAGGACGCCTCCCGCACGGCGTAGGCCCCGTGCTAGAGCGATGAGCCCGTCGCCCGCCTCGTCGCCGCGCGCCGGCGCTGCGCGTCCTTCGGGGCTCGAGCGCTGGCTCCCGGCGTGGGGCTGGCTGCGGCGCTACGACCGCCGCGACCTCGGCGGCGACGTCACCGCCGGCATCGTGGTGGCGGTGATGCTGGTCCCGCAGGGGATGGCCTACGCCATGTTGGCCGGCATGCCGCCGGTGGCGGGGCTCTACGCCTCGGCCATCCCGGTGCTGGCGTACGTGCTGTTCGGGTCCTCGCGCCAGCTGGCGGTCGGCCCGTCGGCGTTGACGGCGCTGCTGACCCTGGCCGGCGTGTCGCAGCTCGCCACCCCCGGCAGCGCGTCGTTCGTCGTGCTGGCCGGGGTCCTGGCGCTGATGGCCGGGCTGATCCAGGTCCTGTTGGGCCTGCTGCGCGCCGGCTTCATCACCAACTTCCTCTCCAGCGCCGTCATCAACGGCTTCACGTCGGGCGCCGCGATCATCATCGCCGTCAACCAGCTCAAGGACCTGCTGGGCGTCCAGGCCGACGCCGGCGCCGGCCTGGTGGGGCTGGTGCGCGGCCTGCTGCCGCACCTGCACCAGACCAACCTGCCCACCTTCGCCATCGGCGCGGGCGCCGTGGCGCTGCTGCTGGCGCTCAAGCGCTGGCGCGTGCGCGCCCTGCCCGGTCCCCTGGTGGTGGTGGTCCTCGGCACCCTGGCGGTAGGGCTGGCAGGTCTCGACGGCGCCGGCGTGGCCGTGGTGGGGCACGTGCCGCGCGGCCTGCCGATGCCGGCGTTGCCGGCCGTCGACCTGGGCGCCCTGCCCGCGCTCGTCCCGGCAGCCCTGACGCTCGCGTTCGTGGGGTTCATGGAGGCGATCGCGGTGGGGCGGTCGCTCGCTGCGCGCGAGCGCACGACCGTGGACGCCAACCGCGAGCTGGTCGGCCTCGGCCTCGCCAATCTGGTGGCGGGCGTGGTGCGCGGCTACCCCCTCGGCGGCGGCTTCGGGCGCTCGGCGGTGAACTACGACGCCGGCGCGCGCACTCAGCTCGCCTCGGTGGTGCGCGCGGCGCTGCTGGTGCTCACGCTGCTGGCCCTGACCCCGCTCTTCACGTTCCTGCCGCGCGCGGTGCTGGGCGCCATCGTGTTCGTGGCGGTGATCGGCCTGGTCGACGTGCGCGAGCCCTTGCGGCTGTTCCGGGTGCGCCCCGCCGACGGCTGGACGCTGGTCGTGACCTTCGCGGCCACGCTCTTCATCGGCGTGGAGGCCGGCATCCTGATCGGCGTGGCGTTCTCGCTGCTGGTCTTCGTGGCGCGCAGCGCCTACCCCCACGTGGCGGAGCTGGGCTGGCTGCAGGACGCCGGGGTCTTCCGCAACGTGCGCCGCTTCGAGCACGCCCGGCGCTACCGCGGCGTGCTGCTGGCACGGCCCGACGCCTCGCTCTACTTCGCGAACATGGCGTTCCTCGAGAGCTGGCTCGACGACGCCGTGCGCCGCCGCACCGGCAGCGCAGGCGAGAGCGTGCGGGCCGTGGTGCTCGACTTCTCGGCCGTCAACGACGTCGACGCCGTGGCGCTGGAGGCGCTCGAGCGGCGCCTGGTGGAGTGGGACGGCGCCGGCGTGGCGCTCCATCTGGCCGGCGTGAAGGGGCCGGTGCGCGACCGGCTGGCGCGCTCCGGCTTCAGCCGGCGCCACCCCCAGCGGGTCGCGCACCTGAGCGTGGCACACGCGCTGGCGTCGCTCGGTGCCGAGCTCGAGGCGCCCGGGGGCCGCGCCGCGCCCGAGCGTGACCTCTCCGGCGGGAGCGAGGTCGAGGGCAACGCGTCCCCGGCCGAAGACGCACCCCCGGCCGAAACGCCCGAAGCCACCGACACGTCCCCATCCCCGCGAACCCCCGCCGGGCCGAGAAGGCGCCGTGCGGCAGGAGGAAACCCATGAACCGATCGTCCGTTCCCCGGCAGGCGCGCCGCGCCTGGCCCCTCGCGGCCGCGCTGGTGCTGGCGCTCACCCTCACGGCCTGCGGCAACACCTACCAGACCGTCAGCGTCCAGGACCTGCGGGCCGCCAGCGAGCCCAACCGGATCGTGCTCGACGTGCGCGAGCCGTCCGAGTACGCCGCCGGTCACGTCGCCGGCGCCAGGCTGCTGCCGCTGTCGCAGCTGCAGTCGCGCCTGGACGAGGTGCCCGCCGACCGGCCCGTGTACGTCTACTGCCACTCGGGCAACCGTTCCAAGCAGGCCAGCGAGATCCTCGCCAAGGCCGGCAAGAAGGACATCCGTGACGTGCGCGGCGGCATCCTGGCCTGGGAGGCGGCCGGCTACCCCATCACCAGGGAGTAGCCGGGGTCGCGAGATCGCATGACGAAGGGCGGCCGCGCGGCCGCCCTTGCTCTTGCACGGTGCTTGCGTGCGGCCCTCGTGGCCGCGCCTCGCGCCTCAGTCGCCCATGCGCCGCACGTTGCCCGCGCCGGCGATCGTCTGCGTGAGCTTGGGGTCGCCGTGGTAGCGCACCCGGCCGTAGCCCGAGATGCTGACGTCGAGGCTCTCCGCGACGCGCAGCTCGGCCTCGCCGTGGCCGCTGATGCGCACCTCGGCGCGCTGCGCCGCGAGCTCCGGCAGCTCGACCTCCCCGGAGCCGGCGATGTCGATGCGGGCGTCGTCGACCTTGCCGCGCGCCTCGATCTCGCCGCGGCCGTTGATCTTCACGCGCAGGGCGCCGGCCTGCAGGTCGTCGATGTGCACGTTCCCCTGGCCGCTGACGGCCAGCGTGAGGTCGTCGCTGCGGAGCGAGGCGGCGTGGATGCTGCCGCGGCCCGAAACGCCGATGCGCCGCAGGGTGTCGACCCCGATGCGGTAGGTGAGGGGGCGCCGGCCGATGAAGCGCAGGCCCTCCACCAGGCGCTCGAGCCAGTCCTGCCCGATCTCCAGGATCAGCGAGCCGCCGGCGACCCGCACCCCCAGCTTCTGCAGCAGTTCGGGATCGCCCTCCACCACGAGGCTCTCGCCCTCGCCCTGGGTCACGATCATGTCGCCGAACCAGCGGAGCTCCACGGTGTCGAAGTCGCGGACCTCGAATTCCTTGCGTTCCTCGGTCATGCCTGGCCTCCCATCGCGGGGCCGCATCGGCGCGGCGCCCTCCACGCGGTCATGCTAGCGCGGGCACCGACATGCCACGTCCTCCGAAAGGAGGACGCGCGCCCCCCGCTGGCGGCGCTAGAGTCGGTGGCTGAGGAGGGTCTGTGATGACTCGTGAGAGGGAAAGACGCCCGAGAGGAGCCGGCCTGGCGATCCTGCTGATCGTCGCGGGGGTCCTCATCTTGCTGGCGAACTTCGGATGGTTCGACTGGTTCACGCTGGTCCGGCTCGGTGCGCTGTGGCCGGTCCTGCTGGTGGCGGTCGGCGCCGACATGCTCACCCGAGGCCGCTACCGCGTGTGGGTCTGGGGCGCGGCGATCGTGATCGGCGCGCTCTTCTACGTCTACGACACCGGCAGCCCGCGCGGCGTCCTCGGCGGCGGTCCCGCGGAGACGCACGCCGTCGCCCACGGCCTGGCGGGCGCCAACGCGGCAGAGGTGACGATCTCCACCAGCGTCGGAAGCCTGCGCCTGTCCGACCTGGCGTCGGGCGGCGAGCTGGTGCAGGGCACCATCCAGACGGGCCGCGGCGAGACGCTCGTCGACGACCTCAGCCGCCGCGGCGACACCGCCGTGCTGCGGCTCACCAGCCAGCAGCGCCCCGGCATGAACCTGGGCGGCGGCGCCGACCGGCGCAGCTGGGACCTGCAGCTCACGCGCGCCGTACCCATCGCCCTGGACATCAACACCGGCGTGGGGCAGACGCGCCTCGACCTGCTGCCGTTGAACCTCACCAGCCTGCACATGGAGGCCGGGGTGGGCGAGGTGACCGCGACCCTGCCCGCGCAGGGCGTCTACCGGGCCGACTTCAAGGCCGGCGTGGGCGCCACGCACGTGACCATCCCGTCGTCGATGGCCGCCCGGGTGACGGTCAAGGCGGGGTTGGGCTCGGTGCACGTCAACGGCACCTTCGCCCGCAGCGGCGACGTGTACGAGACGCCGGGCTACGCTTCGGCCGGCGACAGGGTGGACCTGAACGTCGAGGGCGGGCTCGGCCAGATCACCATCGACCGCTGACACGGCGCACCCCGCGTTACGAGCGCGCGCGGGCGGGGTCGCTTCGGCGGCCCCGCCCGCGCCGTCGTGTGCATCCGCCTCGTCGCGGGGGCCCCGGTGCGCGGGCCCGCGTTCCCGTGCCGCCTTCAGGGCCGGTAGCTCGCCACCTCCAGCGACCGTTCGCCGCCGGTCACCTGGTAGCTCTCCACCTCGTCGTGGTCGGTGTCCAGGACGAGGAAGGTGGCCGGGACGTCGGCTCCGGCCAGCGGGTCGTACCCCAGCAGCGTGCCGGGATTGAGCACCCAGCCGCCGTCCGTGCGCTCGACGCGGTGGCGGTGGTCGTGCCCGTACACGATCAGCGGGATGCTGACGGGGTCCATCGCGTCGGCGATCGCCGGGAAGTGGTTCATGACGACGGCGCGTCCGTCGAGGTGGCCTTCGTAGACCTCGCCGTGCAGCTCCACGCGGTCGAAGGCGCGGGCCGCCATCGCCATGCGGAAGCGGTCGCCGTCGTTGTTGCCGAACACGATGTGGATGCGGCCCCCGGTGTAGCCCTCGGCCAGGATGGGGAGGACGAAGGGAGAGCACAGGTCGCCCGCCACCAGCAGGGTGTCGACGTCCTGCAGGCGGGTCAGGGCCGCGCGCAGGTTCCAGACCTGATCGTGGATGTCCGAGACGATACCGATCCTCATGGCGCCTCCTCCTGGGATCTGGCGGGGCCGTTCGCGGCCCCCCAGGCTCAGAGCTTGTAGCCGATCTGCCGCAGCAGGCCCTTGCGCCAGGCCACCCCCTCGGCGTCCTCCACGCCGAGCGGCGGCTCGCCGTCGATGACGCCGAGGATGCCGCGGCCCTGCTCGCTCTCGACCACGATCACCTGGGTGGGGTTGGCGGTCGCGCAGAAGATGCGGCACACCTCCGGCACCGCCTGGAGCGTGTTCAGCACGTTGATGGGGAAGAAGCCCTCGCCCAGGAACAGCAGGAAGCTGTGGCCCGCGCCGATCGCCTGCGCGTTGCGGCTCGCCAGGGCCACGAGGTCGTCGTCCGTGCCGCTCTTGCGCACCAGCCGCGCGCCCGACGCCTCGCAGAACGCCAGCCCGAAGCGGATGCCCGGCACCGCCGTCACCAGCGCCTCGTGGATGTCCTCCACCGTCTTGATGAAGTGGGACTGGCCGAGCACGAAGTTGAGCGCTTCCGGCTTGTCGATGCCGACGAGGGTGAGCTCCACGTCTGTCTCCTTCCCGGCCCCGGTTCGGGTCGCTGGCCGCAACGGGTCCAGCCTACCCGACGGTGCGTCGTGCCCGACGTGCGCGGTGCCGATTCGGCGATGCAGCAGGGAGGGGGCCCCGTGCGGCGCCCGGCGCCGCGGCCCACGCGGGTCGCGGAGGGGGCTACAGCCAGCCCCGCTCGCGCGCGATGCGCGCCGCGTCCACCCGGTTGGCCGCGCCGAGCTTGCTGATGGCCTCGGACAGGTAGTTGCGTACCGTCCCCTCGGACAGCCGCAGCTCGGCGGCGATGTCGGCGCCGCTGCGCCCCTGCCCGGCCAGCCTGAGCACCTGCCGCTCGCGGTCGGTGAGCGGGTCGGGCTCGCCCCAGGCCTCCGCCGCCAGCGCCGGGTCGATGGCGCGGCCGCCGGCATGCACGCGGCGGATGGCGTCGGCCAGCTCGCTCGCCGGGGCGTCCTTGAGCAGGTAGCCGCTGGCGCCGGCGTCGAGCGCGCGGCGCAGGTAACCCGAGCGCGCGAAGGTGGTGAGGATGATCACGCGGGTGGGCAGCCCGCGCTCGCGCACGGCGGCGGCGAGCTCGAGCCCGGTCATGCGCGGCATCTCGATGTCGGTGACCAGCACGTCGGGTTGCAGCTCCACCACGGCCTGCAACGCGGCCTCGCCGTCGGGCGCCTGCGCGGCGACGTCGATGTCGCCCTGGAGCTCGAGCAGCGCCGCGAGGGCGCCGAGCACCATGGCCTGGTCCTCGGCCAGGACGGTCCGGATCACGGGACGAGCCTACCGGCGCTCATGCCGTGGGCAGCTCCCCACCGCCGAGCTTCCCGGCCGGCGCTTCGGCGCGGGAACGGGCCCCTTCGAGCGGCAGCGCCACCCGCAGCCGCGTGCCGCGATCGTCGGTCACCTGCAGCGTCCCTCCCAGCGCCTGAAGGCGTGCGCGCATGCCGGCCAGGCCACCGTCGGCGACCGCGGCGCCGCCCACCCCGTCGTCCTCCACCGTCAGCTCGGCGTGGTCGCCGAGCTTGCGGAGCCGCACCGTGCAGTGCTCGGCGCCGGCGTGGCGCAGGACGTTGGTGACGGCCTCGCGCAGGGCGAGCGCCAGCACGCTCTCGCGCTCCGGAGGCAGGTCGAGCGGCTCGGCGAAGTAGTCGAAGGCGACCTCGCCGGCCTCCAGGGCCAGCTTGGCGTTGGCGAGCTCGCCCTGCAGCCCGCGTGCGCGGTAGCCGGTGACGGCGCTGCGCACCTCGCTGAGGGCGCCCCGCGAGATGCGCTCGACCTCTCGCATCTCCGCGGCCGCGCGCTCAGGGTCGGCGAGGGCGAGGCGGTGCGCCAGCTCGGATTTCAAGGTGATGGTGGAGAGGGTGTGCCCCAGAAGGTCGTGCAGGTCGCGCGCGATGCGCTCGCGCTCGGCGATGGCGGCGAGGCGCTCGATCTCGTCTTGCGCCATGGCCAGGCGCGCGTTGGCCTGCGCCCGTTCACGCTGGTAGATGTTGGTGAACCCGAACATCGGCACCAGCACCAGCGCCGGAGTGAACGGCGCCAGAACCACGGGGAACGGGATGCCCGACACGAACGCCGCGACGATCACGATCACCATCACGGTGCCGACGGCCGTGACCGCGCGCCGGCGCGGGGCGAGCGAGCCGCTGGCGGCGCCGGCGTAGATGAGGAAGGTGGTGGCGCCGCCGTTGATGGGGATGCTGACGAGCCCCAACAGGCTCATCCCGACGATGCCGAGCACGGCGCCAGGGCGCTGGCGCTCGCGGCTCCACAGATAGGGCTCGGTGGAGGTCCGGGAGAAGGTCCACAGGTACAGCGGCAGGAACACCACGACCATGGCGCCTGTCAGCAGCCAGGTCACCGAGGTCGTGGTGGGGTCGAAGATCGGCTGGAAGATCAGGAAGACGAGGTACACCAGGTAGACCAGCGAGGCCCGCCAGGCGGGGCGATTCCGCGTCATCTCGTCCATCCTACGCGCCGGTGCACATGCCCGTGCGCCCGGACCGCCCGCGGCGTGCGGGGCGGTCCGGGCGTGGGCGTCGCGCTCGAGGGGGCGCATGTCAACCGTAGGTGCGGCCCTCGTCGCGGCGGTAGGCGCGGATGAAGAGGGCGAGGAAGACGGCGGTGAAGGCGGCCAGGGCGAGCAGGTGATGGCCGACGGTGCCGACCGGGTGGGCGCCGATGGCCGTCAGCGCGAGCTGCCCGAAGTGGTAGGCGGGGAGGTAGGGAGCGATGTGCTGCACGAAGGGCGGGAGCTGCGTGATGGGGATGTACAGGCCCGACACGAACGTCATCGGCAGGTTCACGAGGTTGAGCACCGTCGGGGCGGAGTTCGGGCCGAGCGCGTAGCCGAAGGCCAGGCCGAGCGCCGCGAACGGCAGCACGCCGGCGGCCAGCGTGCCGAGCAGCTTCAGCCAGGTGAGGACGGGCAGGTGCACGCCCTGCAGGAGGAAGGCGGTGATCGTCAGGGCGACGAGCACCAGGACCGAGAACATGACGGCCATCAGGGTCTTGGCCGTGAAGTAGGCGCTGGCCGGCATGGGCGAGACGCGCTTGAGCATCATCCAGCCCTGGCCGCGCTCGCCGGCGACGCCGGCGCCGAAGGCGAACACCGCGGCGTTGATGACGCCCACGGCGGCGTAGCTGACCATCAGGTACGCCGCGACGCGGATGCCCTGGGTGCTGAAGCCGCCGAAGCTGCTCCCGAAGATCAGGTAGAACATCACCGGGAACACCAGCGTGGAGAGGCTGTAGGCGCGCAGGCGCCAGAGCTTGAGGAACTCGTACTTCGTCTCGAGCAGGTAGAGGCGGGGGAGATTGCGCTTCGCTGCGGTGGTCGGGTGGGCGGTGGCGGTGGTCATCGGGATCCTCCGGGAACGGGCGGTGTGCGGGTCACGCCTGGGGGCGGTTCGTGAGCGCGAGGAAGGCGTCTTCGAGGCCGGCGCCGCCGACC
>Ga0209957_1000339_pt1 | contig 10450 bp, 7 predicted proteins | sample SalPonF2_A_D2_MG_FD_185724 | JGI IMG/M metagenome (GOLD analysis project Ga0209957, IMG submission 185724) | Salt pond soil microbial communities from South San Francisco under conditions of wetland restoration - Salt Pond MetaG SF2_A_D2_MG... ... | reverse complement strand
CACCGGGTTGCCGGTCACCGATTCGTGCTCCTGGCCCCAGGTGTCGGTCCAGGGGATGGGCAGCTCGATCTTCTGGTCCCGGGCGGTGACGCCCATTTCGTAGGCCAGCCGGCGGATGGTGTCCACGGGCACGCCGGTGATGCGCGCGGCCCATTCCGGTGTGTAGTCCTTGACCCGTTCCACCAGCAGCTGGAAGGCGGGCTTGACCGCCGTGCCGTCGGCCAGCTTGAACTCTCCCAGCAGGTAGGGATCGGCGCCCCCGGCGTGGGTCTGTACAGGCTGGTCGCTGATCCGGTCCCACCACAGCTGGTTCTGGGGGTCGAAGCAGCCTTCCTCGCCCGGGTCTTCGGTACGGGCCAGCAGCCCGAAGTCGTCCCGGTTCTCGTCCACGTTCACCAGCTGGGCGGCGTTGGTGTACTCCACCAGGAAGTCGCGGTCGTACAGGCCCTGGTGAATGATTTCGTGGATCAGGGCCAGGAACAGGGCGCCGTCGGTGCCGGGCTTGATGGGCACCCATTCGTCCGCCACCGCCGAGTAGCCCGTACGGACCGGGTTGATGGAAATGAACTTGCCCCCCTGGCGCTTGAACTGGGAGATGGCCATCTTCAGGGGATTGGAGTGGTGGTCCTCGGCGGTGCCGATCATCACGAACAGCTTGGCCCGCTCCAGGTCCGGGCCGCCGAACTCCCAGAACGAGCCGCCGATGGTGTAGATCATGCCGGCGGCCATGTTCACCGAGCAGAAGCCGCCGTGGGCCGCATAGTTGGGGGTGCCGAACTGGCGGGCGAACAGGCCGGTCAGCGCCTGCATCTGGTCGCGGCCGGTGAACAGGGCGAAGCGCTTGGGATCTTTGGCCCGGATGTCGGCCAGCCGTTCCTCGAGCAGGCCGAAGGCCTGGTCCCAGCCGATCTCCTGGAACTCGTTGGCGCCGCGCGGCGAGCCGGGCTTGCGCAGCAGGGGTTTGGTCAGGCGTGCCGGCGAGTACTGCTTCATGATGCCGGAGGCGCCCTTGGCGCAGATCACGCCCTTGTTCAGGGGGTGATCCGGATTGCCCTGAATGTAGCGGACCGCGCCGTCCCGCAGTGTGACGCGGATGCCGCAGCGGCAGGCGCACATGTAGCAGGTGGTGTTCTTGGTCTCGATTCGACTGCTCTGATCGACCGCTTTGGACAACGGGTCGTAGACGGGTTTGGATGCGCGCATAGGGTCTCGGTTGAGTGGCTCGGTGAAAAGACCGTCAGAATGTAGTTGATTGTCGGGCGCTTGCCCAATTAGGAATACTGAAAACTGTATAAGGTATTATAATATTCTAATAGACGGCTTCTTGATTTCCGGTTTTCCGATCAAGTCGTTGGCCGCATGTTCTACGACCACAAAAATAATAAGACGTTTTTATAGCGGGTAAAGATAAAACTGTTTGGACTTTGAAATCCGAATCTATATGGTAGACAGCCCAGTCGGCGGCTGGGCAAAGGCTTCGTTCGTTTCCAAGCGGCCTTTTCCTGTGTGACACACCAGTGTTCCAGCCTGCCTGAGCCCGTATCACACCGCTAACGATATAAAGGAGTGCCATGTCCAGGTTAGTCAAACCTCATGGTGGGGGTGAGCTCAAGCCGTTGCTCCTGGACGGCGAGGCTTTGGCCCAGGAAAAGGCCCGCGCCGCCAGCCTACCGAAAGTCAACGTCTCCTCCCGTGAAGCGGGCGACCTCATCATGATGGGCATCGGCGGCTTCACGCCGCTGGAAGGCTTCATGACCCACGCCGACTGGGAAGGTGTCTGCGACGGCATGAAGATGGCGAACGGCCTGTTCTGGCCCATTCCCATCACCCTGTCCACGGACAAGGCCACCGCTGACGGCATCAAGGAAGGCAGCGACATCGCCCTGTTCGATCCGGAGCGCGACGAAATCCTGGCCACCATGACGGTGACCGAGAAGTACACCATCGACAAGGCCCATGAGTGCATGATGGTGTACAAGACGACCGAGGACGAGCATCCCGGCGTCAAGATGGTGATGGCCCAGGGCGAAGTGAACCTGGCCGGACCGGTGAAGGTGCTCAGCCAGGGCGAGTTCCCGGAACAGTACGGCGACCAGTTCATGACCCCGGCGCAGACCCGCGCTCTGTTCGAGTCCAAGGGCTGGGCCACGGTGGCGGCCTTCCAGACCCGCAACCCCATGCACCGCTCCCACGAATACCTGGCCAAGATCGCCGTGGAAATCGGCGACGGCGTGCTGATCCATTCCCTGCTCGGCAAGCTCAAGCCCGGCGACATTCCCGCCGACGTGCGCGCCAAGGCCATCGGCACTCTGATCGACAACTACTTCGTCAAGGACACCGTGGTGCAGGCGGGCTACCCGCTGGACATGCGCTATGCCGGTCCCCGGGAAGCGCTGCTGCACGCTGTGTTCCGCCAGAACTACGGCTGCTCCCACCTGATCGTCGGCCGCGACCACGCCGGCGTGGGTGACTACTACGGGCCGTTCGACGCCCACCACATCTTCGACGAGATACCGGCCGGCGCGCTGGAGACTCAGCCCCTGAAGATCGACTGGACCTTCTGGTGCAACAAGTGCGAAGGCATGGCTTCCATGAAGACCTGCCCGCACAGCGCCGAAGACCGGCTGCTGTTGTCCGGCACCAAGCTGCGCAAGGCGTTGTCCGAAGGCACCGAGGTTCCGGACCATTTCAGCCGTCCGGAAGTGCTTGAGATTCTGCGCGAGTACTACGGCAGCCTCAAGGACGGCGAAAAAGTTGAAGTGAAACTGAGCGGCCATTCGGCCCGGTAACGACTCGAGAGTCCGGCGCCCGCGCATGGCGGGGCGCCGCCGGATTTTACACACTGCAGTGAGTAACGATAGACGGAGAGAGGATCATGCCAACGTTTGTGCGTACCGATAAGTGCGATGGCTGCAAGGGTCAGGACAAGACGGCCTGCATGTACATCTGCCCTCACGATCTGATGAAGCTGGACAAGGACGGCTCCGAGACCGGCCATGCCATGAAGGCGTTCAACCAGGAGCCCGAGCAGTGCTGGGAGTGCTACTCCTGCGTGAAGATCTGCCCGCAGCAGGCCATTGAGTGCCGCCACTACGCCGACATCGTGCCGCTGGGCGCATCGGTACAGCCCCTGCGTGGTTCCGACTCCATCATGTGGACCATCAAGTTCCGCAACGGCAACATGAAGCGGTTCAAGTTCCCGATCCGCACCACCCCGGAAGGTTCCGTGCAGCCTTACCAGGGCAAATCCGAAGCCGTGGCCGGAGAGATCACCGATCACTCCACGCTGTTCACCAAGGGCACCCACTCCTGCGACACGAGCCAGTTCGCCAGCTGAGGGAGCGCTCCTGCGCAGCAACAAGAATTAAGGCTTCTCCCGTGCCGACCCTCAGCGGCCGGTGCGGGGAAACGAGCTAATCGAATATCCGAGGTATCTAGGAATGGCTGACTACGGTTTTGGAAATCCCCAGGTCATCGAAGAAGAGGTTGATATCCTCCTCATCGGTGGCGGCATGGCTGCCTGCGGGGCCGCCTTCGAGATCATGCGCTGGATCGATGTGGCCAAGCAGGGCGGCCAGGACATCAAGGTCAAGCTGGTCGACAAGGCCGCGCTGGACCGCTCCGGCGCCGTCGCCCAGGGTCTGTCCGCGATCAACACCTACATGGGCGAGAACGATCCCGCCGACTACGTGCGCTACGTGCGTGGCGACCTGATGGGCATCACCCGTGAAGACCTGGTGTACGACGTGGGCCGTCACGTGGACGACTCCGTGCACCACTTCGAGGAGTGGGGCCTGCCGGTGTGGAAGCAGCCCGGCGACGAAGGCAAGACCCTGCCCGAAGGCGGCAAGCCCGTCCGCTCCGGCAAGTGGCAGATCATGATCAACGGCGAATCCTACAAGTGGATCGTTGCCGAGGCCGCCAAGAAGGCCCTGGGCATCGAGAACATCCAGGAGCGCGTGTTCATCGTCCGTCTGGTCAACGACAAGAACGACCCGAGCCGTGTCGCCGGCGCCGCCGGCTTCAGCGTCCGCGAGGACAAGCTGTACGTGTACAAGTTCAAGGCCTGCCTGCTGGTGTGCGGCGGCGCCGTGAACGTGTTCCGTCCCCGCTCCGTCGGTGAAGGCACGGGCCGTGCCTGGTACCCGGTGTGGAACGCCGGCTCCACCTACGCCATGGCCGCCGAGGCCGGCGCCGAGCTGACCCTGATGGAAAACCGCTTCGTGCCCGCCCGCTTCAAGGACGGTTACGGCCCGGTCGGCGCCTGGTTCCTGCTGTTCAAGGCCAAGGCCTTCAACGCCGCCGGCGAGGACTATCAGGAGAAGAACGCGCACCTGCTCGCCGAAGCCGGCTACGACAAGTACGCCGAAGGCCACAAGATGGGTACCTGCCTGCGCAACCATCTGATGATGAAGGAAATGAAGGAAGGCCGCGGCCCGATCTTCATGGACACCCCGACGGCGCTGGCCAAGCTGGCCGAAACCATGACGCCCAAGGAGATCAAGCACCTGGAGGCCGAGGCCTGGGAAGACTTCCTGGACATGACCATCGGTCAGTGCGGCGTCTGGGCGGGTGAGAACATCGAACCCGATAAGGAAATGTCCGAGCTGATGCCCACCGAGCCCTACCTGCTGGGTTCCCACGCGGGCTGCGCCGGCATCTGGGCGTCCGGTCCCGAGGACCTGCCCGGTACCCCGGATCACTACCACTGGGGCTACAACCGCATGACCACGGTCAAGGGCCTGTTCACCGCCGGTGACGGCGTGGGCGCCTCCGGCCACAAGTTCTCCTCGGGCTCCCATGCCGAAGGCCGTATCGCGGCCAAGGCGATGGTCAAGTTCGTGATGGACAACAAGGACTTCAAGCCCGAGTTGGCCCGCACCGTGGACGAGCTGGTGGAAGAGATCTACCGTCCGGTACGTACCTACCTGGAGCACAAGGACTACAGCACCGCCATCGACGTGAATCCGCACTACATCACGCCGAAGATGTTCCAGTTCCGTCTGCAGAAGATCATGGACGAATACGTGGCCGGTGTGTCCACCATGTACCAGACCAACGCCGCCATGCTGGGCGTGGCCGAGCGCAAGCTGGAAATGCTGCGTGAGGACTCCCTGAAGATGCGCGCCAAGGACCTGCACGAGCTGCTGCGGGCCTGGGAGAACTACCACCGCATCCTGGCGGCCTACGCGCACATGAAGCACATTCAGTTCCGCGAGGAAACCCGCTATCCGGGCTACTACTACCGGGCGGACTTCCTGGCCATGGACGACGACAACTGGAAGTGCTTCGTGAACTCCCAGTACGACCGCGAGACCGGCAAGTGGACCCTGAAGAAGGTTCCCTACGTCCAGCTGATCAAGCCGGGCGAAGGCGAGCCGAAGGGCTGTGCGCACACCGGCGCGAAGATCTGATCCGGTTCAGCTAGCCTGATCAGGGGCCGGGCATCCGCAGGGTGCCCGGCCCTTTCTTTCTGCAGCCTCCCTGCCTTTTCCACAGAGCCGGCGGGCCTTCCGGGGCCCATCCCGTGGTATTCTTACCGGTCTGTTCCAGCCGAACTTCCCCAAGCGGGGTGATGTGATGAGCAACGACCTGACTGACGAGATGATGGCCGACCCCGGCAAGCTGTTCGAAGGCAGCTTCGAGGTGCCCCACAAGAGCCCGGTGCAGCCCCATCAGCTGACCCTGGACGACAGCTTCACCTTCCATTGCCACAAGGGCATCGCCTGCTTCAACGAATGCTGCCGCAGCATCGACATCACGCTGACGCCCTATGACCTGCTGCGCCTGCGCAAGCATCTGGATGTCACCTCCAGCGAGCTGGTCGCGAAGTACACGCTGCCGTTCGAGATGGACCACCACGGCCTGCCCGGGCTGAAGCTGCGCACCAAACCCGGCACGGGCGAGTGCGTGTTTCTCACCGAGGAAGGTTGCAGCGTCTATGCGGACCGTCCTGCGGCCTGCCGCTACTACGCCCTGGGCAGCATGGGTGTGCGCAAGAAGGACAGCGCCGAGGTCGAGGACATCTTCTTCGTGGTGAAGGAGGATCATTGTCTGGGTCATCAGGAGCCCAAGACCCAGACCGTGCGCGAATACCGCCACGAACAGGGCGTCGATCAGTACGACGACATGAACCGCGCCTGGCGCGACGTCATTATCAAGAAACGCTCCAGCGGGCCGACCATCGGCAAGCCGTCGGAGCGCAGCATGCAGCTGTTCGACATGTGCAGCTACGACCTGGACAGCTTCCGGGACTTCATCCGCACCGAGGGATTCCAGGAAGTGTTCGACGTGGACGCCGACACCATGGCGCGGTTGGCTGCCGACGATGAGGAACTGCTGCAGTTCGCCATGCGTTTTCTCAAGCAGGTGCTGTTCGGGGAGCTCAGCATACCGGTGAAACAGGGTGCGCGGGAGCAGCGCCTTGCCAAGCGCCGGGATCACATCGAGCAGAAGCGCCGGGAAGAAATCGAGCACCACCGCGCTCACGATCCGCGCGACGACGCCGCGTCCAGCGACTGAACAGCGTCGCATCCAGCCTTCGTTCGTCGGCGCGCCTGCGCCGACGGGCCACACAAAAAAAGCCCGGCCTCCAACAGACGGCCGGGCTTTTTTGTGTGGGGCGTGGCTACAGGCCGCGCTTGTTCGCCTCGATCGCCTGGTGCAGCTTCTTGGTGACCAGGTTGATGGCCGACAGGTACGGCACCGTGCCGTTGTCCCGCATGCACTTCTGGCCCGCCGGCGTGTCCGCGAACCGGATGAACGCCTTGATCTCCTTGAGGTGGGGTGACTTCGGGTTGTAGGCCAGGTACAGGGGCCGGTAGAGCAGGTACTTGCCGGCCTTGATGTTCGCATAGCTCGGATCCTTGCCGTCGAGCTCGAGAATCCTCACGTGCCGCTTGCGGGCGCTGCTGATGCCGGTGATGCCGACGGCGTCCGGATCCTTCTGGATGCCTTTCTCCAGCGGTCCGGAGGACCGGAATCGGCGCGCCTTGGGCGTGAAATCCTGGTTGTAGTTCGCGAATACCAGCTGCCGGATGGTCAGCCCGACGCCGGATATCTTGCCCTTGCGCACGTACAGGTGGATGGGTGCATCCCGCCCGCCCAGCTGCTTCCAATTGGTGATCTGGCCCAGGTACAGCTTGCGGATCTGATCGATGGTGATGTTTTTGACCGGATTGTCCGGGTGGGTGATGACCACCAGCGCGTCCCAGGCCACCGGCACCAGCACCGCGTTTTCCTCTTTCGGGTTGTTGGGCAGCTTGAATCGGCAGGACCCGCCGATGTCGGCCACCCCTGCAGAGACCTCCCGGATCCCCTTGGTGGCACCGCCGCCCGAAACCTGGATATGAATGCCCGTCTTCTTTTCATACAGGGCAGCCAGGGCGTTCATGTAGGCCTTTTTACTGATGCCGCATCCGACCCACTTCAAGGTGGTCTTCGATGTGATCTTGGGAAGCGGTTTGTTGTCAGCCCCCTGTGCAGGGCTACCCCAGATGGCCAGCGCAAGCAATGCGGCACCCAGGCCGCCGAAACGGATACGGAACATTAGCCATGCCCCCTCAATGGTTTAGCGGGCCGTCCAGCCCGATACATCAGGTCGGCCCCGCTCTCTGTCGGACCCGCCCGGCGTTTTTCTCCCCAATGCGCCTTTGCCGTATTGTTATTCATCGGTCATGTCGGCCGGTCTTGTTGCTTTCTTGAACGACGGGTTATCCGCCCTGGAAATTCCGCGGATCCTCTTCCGTTCTGGTGCCCGCCCATAAACATCATTCCTCCAGATCAAACAATCCATAACCGTTGCTTATCTTCATTATCATTATTATTTAATTGTCTTTATGCCATTCTCTGCTAGCATTTTCCGCACCGTGAAATGGGATTCCGGCGCACCGTGCGGGCTACGAGTGTTCGCAACCTGCCCCAGGAGCCGGAGCCCGCTTGCGCGCGACAGGATTCAGGCTGACCAAAGCGAGAGGAAACTGCCATGGCTGTTAAGAGTTATCAGGCGGGCGTGAAAGAGTACCGCGAGACCTACTGGATGCCGGAATACACGCCGGCCGACACGGATATTCTGGCCTGCTTCAAGATCACGCCCCAGCCGGGTGTGCCCCGCGAGGAGGCCGCCGCTGCCGTGGCCGCCGAGTCCTCCACCGGCACCTGGACGACGGTGTGGACCGATCTGCTGACCGATCTGGACTACTACAAGGGCCGTTCCTACGCCATCGAGGACGTGCCGGGCGACGACGAGTCCTTCTACGCCTTCATCGCCTACCCCATCGATCTGTTCGAAGAGGGCTCGGTGGTCAACGTGTTCACCTCCCTGGTGGGTAACGTGTTCGGCTTCAAGGCCGTCCGTCACCTGCGCCTGGAGGACGTGCGCTTCCCCATCGCCTACGTGAAGACCTGCGGCGGCCCGCCCAACGGCATCCAGGTCGAGCGCGACATCATGAACAAGTACGGCCGTCCGCTGCTGGGGTGCACCATCAAGCCCAAGCTGGGTCTGTCGGCCAAGAACTACGGCCGCGCCGTGTATGAATGCCTGCGCGGCGGCCTGGACTTCACCAAGGACGACGAGAACGTCAACTCCCAGCCCTTCATGCGCTGGCGTCAGCGTTTCGATTTCGTCATGGAAGCCATCCACAAGGCCGAAGCGGAGACCGGTGAGCGCAAGGGTCACTACCTGAACGTCACCGCCCCGACCCCGGAAGAGATGTACAAGCGCGCCGAGCACGCCAAGGAGCTGGGCGCACCGATCATCATGCACGACTACATCACCGGCGGCTTCTGCGCCAACACGGGTCTGGCCAACTGGTGCCGCGACAACGGTCTGCTGCTGCACATCCACCGTGCCATGCACGCCGTGCTCGACCGCCATCCCAAGCACGGTATCCACTTCCGCGTGCTGGCCAAGATCCTGCGCCTGTCCGGCGGCGACCACCTGCACTCCGGCACCGTCGTCGGCAAGCTCGAGGGCGACCGTGAGGCCACCCTGGGCTGGATCGACATCATGCGCGATTCCTTCATCAAGGAAGACCGCTCGCGCGGCATCTTCTTCGATCAGGACTGGGGCTCCATGCCGGGCGTGTTCCCGGTGGCTTCCGGCGGCATCCACGTCTGGCACATGCCGGCGCTGACCACCATCTTCGGCGACGACTCCGTGCTGCAGTTCGGCGGCGGCACCCTGGGCCACCCCTGGGGCAACGCGGCCGGCGCCGCGGCCAACCGCGTGGCCCTGGAAGCCTGTGTCGAGGCCCGCAACGAAGGCCGTCAGCTCGAGAAGGAAGGCAAGGAGATCCTCACCCACGCCGCCAAGAGCAGCCCTGAACTGAAGGCCGCCATGGAGACGTGGAAGGAGATCAAGTTCGAGTTCGATACCGTGGACAAGCTGGACGTCAGCCACAAGTAAGACGGCCCGAGGCACCGGGCGGTGCCGCCGCGTGTTCGACGGCTCCGCTCCGGCCGCAACCGGCTAACCGATTCGATTTGAGGAATGTGAAATGAGTGACATGCAGGACTACCAATCCAGTCTGAGCGATCCGAGCAGCCGCAAGTTCGAGACCTTCTCCTACCTGCCGGAGCTGAGCAAGGACAAGATCCGCAAGCAGGTGGAGTACATCGTGAGCAAGGGCTGGAACCCGGCCGTCGAGCACACCGAGCCGGAGAACGCCTTCGACCACTACTGGTACATGTGGAAGCTGCCCATGTTCGGCGAGACCGACGTGGACCGCATCCTGGGCGAGGCCGACGCCTGCCACAAGGCTCACCCCACCCATCACGTGCGTCTGGTCGGCTACGACAACTACGCCCAGTCCCAGGGCACGTCCATGGTAATCTACCGGGGTCCCATCAAGGTCTGACCTGATCGGTCCGGGTTCGCCTAACGGCCCCTGCCCGGCTCGCCGAGCGGGGGTTTTTTTTGATCTCAGGCGGCGGGTGACGATGTGCGCCCGACCGCCGGCTTCAACTGGCTGAGTGACTGCAATGAGCGATACCAATGTCGATCAGTACCTGATCCAGGAGCAGCCGTACTACCGGCCCGTTTCCGACGAGGTGGAACTGTACGATGCCGCCTACAGTGCCCGTATGCCGGTCATGCTCAAAGGCCCCACCGGCTGCGGCAAGTCCCGCTTCGTGGAGTACATGGCCCACAAGCTGAAGCGCCCGTTGATCACCGTGGCGTGCAACGAGGACATGACCGCCTCCGACCTGGTGGGTCGCTACCTGCTGGAACCCGACGGCACCCGCTGGCACGACGGGCCGCTGACCATCGCCGCCCGCATCGGCGCCATCTGCTACCTGGACGAAGTGGTCGAAGCCCGTCAGGACACCACCGTGATCATCCATCCGCTCACGGACCATCGGCGCAACCTGCCCCTGGACAAGAAGGGCGAGTTGGTGACGGCGCACCCGGACTTCCAGCTGGTGATTTCCTACAACCCCGGCTACCAGA
>Ga0209957_1000336_pt1 | contig 10477 bp, 8 predicted proteins | sample SalPonF2_A_D2_MG_FD_185724 | JGI IMG/M metagenome (GOLD analysis project Ga0209957, IMG submission 185724) | Salt pond soil microbial communities from South San Francisco under conditions of wetland restoration - Salt Pond MetaG SF2_A_D2_MG... ... | reverse complement strand
TTCGGATGCACTACGAATACCTGGCTGCGATCCACCAGGGCGGTTCGGCCGAGCGCCTGCGGCAGCTCGTGCGCCGCCTGCAGGCGGCGAGCTGCGAGGTCCAGTACGACCCGGGCGCTGGCCGGCTGCGCCTGCGCATCCGCGACAGCGAAGACGCGTGGATGCAGACCGCGCTCGTCACCATGTTGCTTCTGTCCTTCAAGGACGTCGTGAGCTGGGGCGGTCACTCGCGCCGTATCGAGGGCCGGCCCGTCATGCTTCAGTTGCCTGCGGGCGCCGAAGGGCCGCTCCAGGCCTGAAGGCTGCTTCAGGACTCCTCTCCGGGGTTGGGCGCCGCCGACGGGGCGGCGCCCATCATTCTTGTGCACGCGGCGAACGCTTCGTCAGGAACCGTTCCCGGAAGCTGCCGGCCTGGCCGTGGGCGACGCTCGCCACCACCATGTCGCCGGCTTCCAGCACGGTATCGCCGTGAGGGAACAGGGTGCGGCCGTGGCGCCGTACCGCTACGACGATGCTGGCGCGGGGCAGGTCGGCGTCGCCGAGGCGCCGACCGGCGAGCGGTGAGCCCTTGGACACCCGCACCTCCACGATCTCCTGACCGGTGAGATCGCGCAGCCGCAGCGCCTCGCTCGTCTCCTCGTGCAGGCGCTCGCGCTCGAGCGCCAGATAGTACGCCTTCGCAAGGTCGGCCTGCCGCACGAAACCGATCGGCCTGCGTGCGTCGTGGCGGTCGACCACCGGCATGCGTGCGATGGCCAGCTCCGCCATGCGCTCGAGCACCTCGCTGGCCGACTCGTCGGCGAGGGCGGTGGCGACCGCGCGCGTGCCGATTCGCGTCAGCGGCGTGGTGGCCGGCGTCCCCTCCTGGCGTGCTCGTTCCAGGTCGGTCAGGGTGACGATGCCGGAGAGGTGCTCGGGATCGTTGCGGCTGCGCAACAGGAAGCCGTGGTGATGGCTGCGCGCCGTCTGCTCGGCCAGCTCGGCGAGCGTCTGATCCTCGAACAGCGCCGGCACATCGGGATCCATCACCTCCCGCACCTGCACCGTCTGTAGCAGGTCGATCTCGCGCAAGCGGAACAGCGATCGGCCGTGCCGCGACAGGATGCGTTCGTAGATCGACTCCTGCCGGAAGAGGTCGGCCGTGAGCGAGGAGATGACGGCCGCCAGCAACAGCGGCAGGATCAGGGCGTAGCTGCCCGACATCTCGAACACCATCACGATGCTGCTCATCGGAGCGCGCGTCACGCCCGAGAGCAGGCCCGCCATGCCCACCAGCGCGAAGGCGCCGTAATGGTGCACCAACGACGGGAACACCTGCTCGCTGGCCTGCCCGAAGGCCGAGCCCAGCGCCGCGCCCACGAACAGCACCGGCGCGAACACGCCCCCCGAACCCCACGAGCCGAAGGACGCGCCGGTGGCCGCGGTCTTCGCGAACGCCAGCCCGAGCAGCACCAGCGCCGGGCCCGCGCTCCCCTGCAGGACGCGTCCGATCTCGTCGTACCCGCGCCCCAGCACCTCGGGGAAGGCGACGGCGACCAGCCCGACGATCAGCCCCCCGGAGGCCGGCCGCAGCATCGGGGGGAGGCGCAGACCGTTGAAGAGGTTCTCGGAGGACACCAGGGCCTGGTTGAAGCCGACCGCCGCCGCGGCGGTGACGATGCCGAGCGCGAAGTACAGCGGCAGCTCGACCGCACTCCCGAGCTGGAAGTTCGGCACCGCGAAGCCGGGCGCGTCGCCCAGCAGGGTACGCGACACCGCGGTGGCGCTGACGGCGCCGATCACGATGGAGGCGAAGTTCCGGGCCTGGAACTCGCCCAGGATGACCTCGACCGCGAAGAGCACCCCCGCGATGGGCACGTTGAAGGTGGCGGCGATGCCGCCCGCCGCGGCGACCGCCACCAGGGTGCGGCGGCGCTCCGCGTTGAGCCCCAGAGGGCCGGCGAGCAGCGAGGCCAGCGAGGCCCCCATCTGCACCACCGGGCCTTCGCTGCCGAGCGAGGCGCCGCTGCCGATCGACAACGTGGTGGCCAGCGGCCGCCAGAGCGCCAGCGCCCGCGACACGCGCCCCCCCAGGTTGGACACCGCGTACATCACGGCCGGGATGCCGGAGCCGCGGGTGTCGGGGGCCCAGCGCACCACGATCGGAGCGACCAGCAGGCCGCCGAGGGTTGGCACGAGCACCGTGGCGATGGCGCCGGGCACCACGCCGAGCAGGGAGGGCAACGCGACCAGCGCTTTGCCGGTGGCGCGCACCAGCAGGTCGAACCCGACCGCCGCGAGGCCGGTGAGCACGCCCACGACGACGGCCGTCACGATCAGCGCGACGGTCTCGCTGGAGCGGTGGCCGGGCAGCAGTCGTGCCAGGAGACGCGCCAACAGCCCCGTGGGGCGGTCCACCGGCTTCCTCCTCCCCGGGCGCCTGCCCGGCGCCCGCGGACCAGCATACGGGCGCCGCGGGCGGGGTCCCGTGTCGGTCCCTGCGCGCCCGCAGGGACGGCCCGCGTGCGCGCCGGAGGTAGACTCGTCTCCGTCGCCGCGTCGCCGGGTCCCGGCGCGTGGCGCGCCCGGATCGACGTGGTCACCGCCGTCTACCTCCCCGCGCTGCTGTTGTCGTTCTGCAGCGGCCTCCTCGTCCCGACGCTGCCGCTGTTCGCCAGCAGCTTGCACGCGTCGCTGGGCGTGGTGGGGGTGGTGCTGGGAGCCGAGGCCATCGGCACGCTGCTCGCCGACGTGCCCGCCGGGGTGTTGCTGGGACGCTTCAGCGACAAGGCCGTCATGCTCGCCGGGTTGACGTTGGTCGCGGTGTCCGTGCTCCTGCTCGTCCCCGCGCGCAGCGTGCTGCTGGTCATCGGCCTGCGGCTGACGTCGGGCCTGGGGCTGGCGCTGTTCAACCTCTCGCGCCACGCCTTCCTCACGGAGGCCACCCGTGGCGGGAGACGGGGGCGGGCCATCTCGACGTTCGGCGGCGTCAGCCGTGCGGGCGGCTTCGTGGGTCCGGCGGTCGGCGGCCTGCTGGCGGCGGCGCTTGGCCTGCGCGCGCCCTTCGTGCTCTACGCGGCCGTGGTGGTGGCGGCGCTGGTGGGCGTGGCGCGCTTCGTGCCGGCCACGGCCCCGCATCCGCCGTCCCCCGGAGCGGCGCCGCGTCTCCCCGCCTTGCGCGAGTTCGCCGCGGTGCTGTCGACCGCCGGGCTGGCACAGCTCATGGCGCAGACCCTGCGGGCCGGGCGCAAGGTGCTGCTGCCCCTGTACGCCAGCCAGGTGCTGGGGCTCGATGTCGGCGCGGTCGGGTTCATCCTCTCCGCCTCCGCCTTCGCCGATCTGACGTTGTTCTATCCGGCCGGCTGGCTGATGGACCGGCGCGGCAGGAAGTTCGCCATCGTCCCGAGCTTCCTTCTCCAGGCCGTCGGGCTGGCGCTGGTCCCGCTCACGCACGGCTTCGCGGCGTTGCTGGCCGTCGCGGTGGGACTCGGGTTCGGCAACGGCCTCAGCGCGGGGACCATGATGACGCTGGGTTCGGACCTGGCGCCGCGCGAGGCGCTGGGCGCGTTCCTGGGCGCCTGGCGGCTGGTGGGCGACGCCGGGTCGAGCGGCGGGCCGCTGCTCGTCGGCGCCGTGGCCGAGGCGCTGGATCTGTCGATGGCGGCCGTGGCCGTGGCCGCCGTCGGCGTGGGCGCTGCGCTGGTCTTCGCCTACCGCGTGCCGGAGACCCTTCGCAGGGCGTGAGCGACGCCCCTGCGAGCGCCCGTTGGGTCGGATAGAATCGCTCGGAACTGCTGCGCGCACAGGGCGCTGTGGGCCGGGGGAGCCGACGCGCGATGGGAACGCGAAGGCGCGAGCGAGGCGGCGTGTGATGGTGGACTGGGCAGGAGCGGAGAGAGGAAGCGGTGCCACCGCCTTCTTCCGTTCGCACCCCCAACCGATGCTGGTCTACGACCCGGACACCCTGAGGATCCTGGCCGCGAACGCGGCCGCCGTGACCCACTACGGTTACCCCGAGGACGAGTTCACGTCGCTGACGCTTCTCGACATCCGGCCCGCGGAGGAAGTGGAACGGATGCTCACCGCCCGCGCCGGCCGCGAGCCACCCTATGTGGTGCCGGGAACCTTCCGCCACCAGCGCAAGGATGGAACCGCCTTCGACGCCGTGGTCAGCGTGTTCGCCGTGCGCTTCCGCGGAGCGCCGGCGCGCCTGGTGCTGGTGGCCGACGTGACCGGCGACCGGAGCGCCTTCTCCAGCCTGTTGCGGGCCGAGGAGAAGTTCCGGGCGCTGTTCGAGAACGCGTACGACGCGATTCTTCTCATGCAGAAGGGGCGCTTCGTGGAGTGCAACAGTCGCACCGAGGCGGTGTTCGGCCTGCCGCGCGAGCGCTTCCTGGGGCGTGACCCTTCCGAGCTGTCGCCTCCCTATCAGCCCGACGGGCAGGAGTCGCGCAGCGCTTCCGAGGCGCGGATGCGGGCGGCCCTGGCGGGCGAGGAGCAGCACTTCGGGTGGGTGCACCTGCGCGCCGACGGCACGCGGTTCCACTCCGAGGTGCACCTGTCCCGCCTCGACATCGGGGGGGAGGCCTTCCTGAAGGCGCAGGTGCGGGACGTGACGCAGCAGAAGCGCCAGGTGGACGAGCTGCGCGAGCTGCGGCAGGCGGTCGAGCAGGGCTCGAGCACCGTCCTGCTGACCGACGCGGAGGGCCGCATCCGCTACGCCAACCGCAGGTTCAGCGAGGTGACGGGCTTCGCCGCCGAGGAGGTGGTGGGGCGCAACGTCGCGGACCTCGCCGCGCCCGGGGCCGACAACCCCCGGCTCGCCGCCATCGCGGAGGTGGTGCGGCGCGACGGCGTCTGGAGGGGCGAGTTCGTCAACCGCACCAGGGCGGGCGGCCGCACCTGGGAGCGCGCGCAGATCACGGCGGTCAGCGACGAGAGCGGTCGCGTCAAGCAGTACCTGAAGGTGGCCGAGGACATCACCGAGCGGCAGTTGATGTCGGCGCAGCTCGAGTACCTCGGCAGCCACGACGCGCTCACCGACCTGCTCAACCGCGCCGGTTTCGTGGACCGGCTGGTCGCCGCGCTCGCGGAGCGGCGCGCGGACGGCCGCCGCTCGGCCGTGCTGGTGCTCGACCTGCAGGGATTCCAGCTCCTCAAGGACAGCCTCGGGGCCGAGGCCGGCGACGAGCTGCTGCGGCTGGCGGGGCGTCGCCTGAGCGTGGCGTTGGGCGACGAGGGAGCGGTGGCGCGCCTGACGCGCGACGAGTTCGCGGTGGTGACGGGGCCGCTGTCGCAGGCGGTCGACGCGGCGGAGGTAGCGGCGCGCCTGCTGGGCGCGCTCGAGGAGCCGGTGGAGGTGGCGGGACGGGCCGCGTCGCTGCGCCCGCGCCTGGGGATCGCGGTGTTCCCCGATCATGCCGAACGACCGTCGGACCTGCTCAAGCATGCCTCGCTGGCGCTGGCCCGCGCCCGCTCCCGGGGCGGCGCCGCCTTCGCCTTCTTCACGCCGGCGATGGACGTGCGCGCGCGCGAGCGGTTCGCCCTGGAGAGCGAGCTGCGCTCGGCGCTAGGTTCGGACCAGCTCGTTCTCCACTTCCAGCCGATGGTGGGGCTGGCGACGGGCCACGCCGTGGGGGTGGAGGCGCTTGCGCGGTGGCGCCACCCGTCGCGGGGGCTGTTGGCGCCGGACGCCTTCATCCCCCTGGCCGAGGAGACCGGCATGATCCGGGAGCTGGGCCTGCAGGTGCTGCGGCAGGCGTGCGGCCAGCTCCGCGCCTGGATCGACCGGGGGCTCGACGTGGAGCGCGTGGCGGTCAATCTGTCGCCTGTACAGCTCCGCTCGACCGCGCTGATCGACGAGGTGCGGGAGGTCCTCCGGTCGTGCGGTGTGCCGCCGCAGCGGTTCGAGTTCGAGATCACCGAGACCGCCGCCATGCTGGATGCGCGCCGCGGCGCCGAGGTGCTCGAGGAGCTGCGCACGCTGGGCGCGCGGGTGACGCTGGACGACTTCGGGACCGGTTACGCCTCGTTGGCGTACCTGCGTGACCTGCCGTTCGACGCCATCAAGTTGGACCGCAGCTTCGTGCGCCGGCTGGGCACGGCGGCGTCGGCCGCCGACGAGGGCATCCTGGCCGCCGTCGTCTCGCTGGGGCGCAGCCTGGGCGCCAGCGTCGTCGCGGAAGGGGTGGAGACGCCGGCGCAGCTCCAGGCCCTGCGGCGCGTGGGCTGCGACGCCGTGCAGGGTTTCTACCTGGCGCGTCCCATGCCGGCCGAGGACGTTCCCTCCCGGCTCTCCGCGCTGAAGGTGGGCGCGCTCTAACCGCGCTCCGGGGCCGCTGCGCTCACCCAGCGCAGCGGCGACTCGACGCCGCCCTCCGCCCGGCAGCGCCCGCAGGCGTAGCGCAGCCGGCTGCGGCGGTAGCGCGGGCAGCGGCCGCCGCAGCGGTCGCAGACCAGCGCATGGGGAGCCGGCGGCAGCACGACCTCATGGGAGGGCACCAGCCGTTCGGGCCGGGCCCCGATCTTGCGGCAGGCCGCGCGCCAGCGCGCACCGTGGCCGTCGCCCGGTGTCAGGGCGTGGGCGATCTCGTGCAGGATGGTGTCGCGCACGACCTCCTCGTCGTTGAGGCGGGTGAGGGTCGACGACAGGGTGATCCGGCGCGACGAGGGCAGGCAGGACCCGAGCCGCTTGCGGGCCCGGTCGAAGGCGAAGGTCCAACCCTCGAGGCCGTGGCGCGCCATCAGGTGTACGGCCAGCGCCCGGGCCGCCTCGAGCGTCATCGCGGGCCCGTCACGGTCGGCGCCTCAGTCCTTCCAGGTGGCGCGGAGCACCCGCAGCCAGTTCTGGTGCGCGATCTTTCGCAGCGCGTCGTCGTCGTAGCCGTGGTCGGAGAGCGCCTCGAGCAGACGCTGGACGCCCGCGACGTCGCCCACCGCGGTGGGGATGCGGGCGCCGTCGAAGTCCGAACCGAGGCCCACACGCGTGATGCCGAGCTTGTCGACCAGGTGGTCGATGTGGCGCACCATCACGTCGAGGCCGATGTCGGCGTCGTGCCCGCCTTCGGGGTCGAGGAATCCCACGGCGAAGTTCAACCCCACCATGCCGTCGGAGGCGGCCACCGCCGCGAGCTGCTCGTCGGTGAGGTTGCGGGGGCTGGGGCTGACGGCGTGGGCGTTCGAGTGGGTGGCGACCAGCGGCGCCTGACTCAGCTCGGCGACGTCCCAGAAGCCGCGTTCGGTGATGTGCGACAGGTCGATCATGATGCCGAGCTCGTTGCAGCGGCTCACCAACCGGCGCCCCAGAGCGGTGAGGCCGGGTCCGGTATCGGGGCTGCTGGGAAAGTGGAACGGCACGCCGTGGCCGAAGGCGTTGGCACGGCTCCAGACGATGCCCAGCGAGCGCAATCCGGCGCGGTAGTAGATGTCGAGGGCGGCCAGCTCGCTGTCGATGGCCTCGGCCCCCTCGAAGTGTGCGATGGCGGCCAGCACGCCCTCCTCGATGCTGCGTTGCAACGCTTCGACGTCGGTCACCAGGCGCATGCGGCCGCCAGCGGTGAGCCGGTAGAGGATAGCGAACATCCGGTTGGCCGCGTGCACGGCGTGCAGCTCGTCCACGGGCGGAGCCGGGGGGGTCTCGAAGCCGCCGCTGGCGGTCTCCCGCCGGTTCAAGAAGGGCTCGCTGCCGGGCAGCGTCGGCGGGAACATCGCGAAGAAGCCGCCCGCGAACCCGCCCTCCTGGGCACGCGGGTAGTCGATGTGGCCGTCGTCGTGCCGCTCGAAGAAGTCGCGGTCGGGACGCTCCAGATGCATGAGCAGGGTGTCGTTGTGACCGTCGAACACGGGGATCATGCCGTCGAGTGTACGCGATGGCCGCGCCGGTGACGGGAGTCCGGGGAGCGCAGGGCATTTGTCCATTGGTTCACAAACCCCCTGGGGATATCGTCAGGCACGAAGGTTACGTCCCGTTCCCCGAACACTTCCACGGGGGCGGGTGGAGGCGAGGAACCATGAAGGACAAGCTAAACATCATCGTCATGAGCGGCACCGTCGACAAGCTCCTGGCCATGGCCACGATCGTGTCGGGCGCCGTCGCCATGGGCAAGGAGGTCAAGCTGTTCGTGACCTTCTGGGGCCTGATGGCCTTCAAGAAGGGCGCCTGGCAGGACCCGTCGCAGCAGAGGCTCCCCGCCGAGTATCAGGAGTTCGGCCCCATGATGCAGGAACGCATGCAGAGCATGGGCATCAACCCCTGGATGCAGACTCTGAAGACCGCCAAGGAACTGGGCGAGATCGAGATCTACTCCTGCAGCATGACGCAGGACATGTTCGGCATGAAGATGGACGACCTCGAAGACATCGTCGACGGCGAGAAGGGCGTGGCCGGTTTCATCGCGATGTGCGACGGTGCCGAGGTCCTGGTCTTCTGAGCCCGCTCGCTCGCGAGGAGAGGAAAGGGAATCATGGCTGATACGAACGTCAAGCAGGAGATCGATGCGCGCGGAAGCGCTTGCCCCGGCCCCCTCATGGAGCTGATCCGCGGCATCAAGGCGTCCACCGTCGGCGACAACGTCGCGGTGCTCTCGTCCGACCCCGGATCCAACAAGGACATCCCCGACTGGGTCGACAAGATCGGCTACGAGCTGGTGGCCAACGAAGATCACGGCGACTACCACCGCTTCGTCGTGCGCAAGACCAAGTAGCGCTTCACGAGCGCGGAATCGTCCCGGACCCGGCCGGCGCTCGCGGCGACCCGATCCGGGACGCTCCCAGGAGGCAACCATGCATCGGATCGTCATCATCGGAGGGGGGCCCGGCGGCACCATCACGGCCAACCACCTCGTCGAGCACCTCGGCGAGGAGCTGCGCCGCGGCGAGGTCCAGATCACGCTCGTCACGGACAAGCCGGACCAGGTCTACAAGCCCGGCTTTCTCTACCTGGCCTTCGGCCTGGAATCTCCCGAGCGCATCCGTCGGCCGGTGCGCGAGCTCGTCAGCCCGTACGTCGATGTAAGAATCGAGCGCGTCAGCAGGGTCGATACCGAGGGCCGCCAGGTGATGGTCGAGGGCGGCGGCAGCCACCCCTACGACCAGCTCATCATCGCCTCGGGCACGCGGCTCGATCCCGGTGCCACGCCCGGCCTCGCCGAGGCGGGCGACTGGTTCTACGACGAGCCGGGCGCGCAGCGTCTGCACGACAAGCTGGAGGCCCTCGAGAAGGGCCGCATCGTGGTGTCGGTGATCGGTATCCCGCACATGTGCCCGGTGGCGCCCCTCGAGGTCACCTTCATGCTCGACCAGTGGCTCGAGCGCCGTGGACGGCGCGACCAGGTCGAGCTGACCTACACCTACCCGATCAACCGCAGCCACTCCATCGCCTCGCTGGCCGAGTGGGCCACGCCGGAGCTGCAGAAGCGCGACGTGCGCATCGAGACGTTCTTCAACGCCGAGTCGGTCGATCCCGAGGCCAAGGTGCTCAAGAGCATGGAAGGCACCGAGCTGGAGTTCGACATCCTGATCGCCATCCCCGAGCACCGGAGCGCCGCCTATCTGGAGGAATCCGGGTTGTGCGAGGCGGGCTGGGTGCCCACCGACCGCGACACCCTCGCCGTCAAGGGTCAGGAGGGCATCTGGGCGCTGGGCGATACCACCGGCCTCCCGGTCTCGAAGGCCGGTTCCGTGGCCCACTACCAGTCCGCCACGCTGGCCAAGAACGTGGCGGCGCGCGTCCACGGCTCAGGGCCGGTGGCGCGCTACGACGGCAAGACCATCTGCTTCATCGAGGCCGGGCTCGACAGCGCGACCTTCATCGAGTTCAACTACGCCCGGCCTCCCCAGGTGCAGCCCCCGAGCAAGATGATCCACTGGGCCAAGCTCGCCTACAACAGCGCCTATTGGCTCACGGCCAAGGGCGCGCTGTAGAGGAGGCGGCCATGGCGAACGAAACCACCCTCCCCGCCGATGCCGGCCTGTCGGAGAAGCTCGATGCGATCCTCGGCAAGATGGAGGGGATCGAACGGCGCCTCGACGCGCAGGAGGCCGGTCCCTTCGGCGAGCTCGGCGGCCCCCTCTCCCTGATGCTGTCGGGCATGACCGACGACATGCTCAAGGGCCTCGTGTCCAAGGTCGCCACCCTGGCCGAGGTGATCCTGGACCCCGGCGTGCTGGAGCTGCTCGAGCGGGTCAAGAGCCCCGAGGTTCTGGCGACGCTCGAGCGCGTCACCGATCCCACCACGCTGGAAGGCCTGCGCGGCCTGACCGGCGCGCTCAACCTGGTCCAGGGAGGCATGACCGACGAGATGGTCGCCGGCCTGGTGCGCAAGGTCGGCGTGCTCGGCGAGCTCATCCTCGACCCCTTCGTGCTGGACGCGCTGCAGCGCGCCGCCCGCGCTCTCAAGGCGGGGCAGGCGCAATACCCCGACGTGAAGGTTCCTCCGGTCGGGGGCATCTTCGGGGCGCTGCGGTCGGCCAACGACCCCGACACCCGACGGGTCATGGC
>Ga0209957_1000335_pt1 | contig 10490 bp, 8 predicted proteins | sample SalPonF2_A_D2_MG_FD_185724 | JGI IMG/M metagenome (GOLD analysis project Ga0209957, IMG submission 185724) | Salt pond soil microbial communities from South San Francisco under conditions of wetland restoration - Salt Pond MetaG SF2_A_D2_MG... ... | reverse complement strand
TGCGGCTCCACCGCTTATTATGCCTATCATTTTGCCACCGAAAGCTTCCCGGATTTTAGTATAAACAACTTTATCCGCAAATTTATATTTAGCTGATTGTAACCCTTTAGGTGGATGTTCGACATCGTATTTTTCAGCAAGTGCGATCGCCCAGTAGAACAAGCTTTTTTTGATACCTGAAAGCTCTTGTCCTTTCTCTTTTATACCTGCATGTACTTTTTCAAGCAACCGTGGTACGGTAATAAAGAATATGGGCTTTACTTCCTGCATTTCTCCCATAAAATTCTCAAGATCCTCAATGAAATAAATGGGATAACCGATATAGAGATACATATAAGTTCCCATTCTTTCCAGAACGTGAGATAATGGTAAGTACGATAACATTCGTCCACCCCGATCGGCTTCAACATCAAAAGGAGCGTGCTCGATAGTGTTTAAGACATTGGAAGCAATGTTATTATGAGTTAACATAGCCCCTTTGGGAACACCGGTAGTACCCGATGTGTAAATAAGACTAGCAAGGTCATCAGGTTTTATCTTACTCTTTAATTGATCAAATAGTTCCGGATCTTCATCATCTTTAGCGCGGCCCATCCGGATAACATCATCCATTGATTTTAATTTACCATGGGATGTTTCCAGGATATTCACTACTCCCCTGACACTCTCAATTCCCTTAATCATAGGCTTTACTGACTCAAAAAGTTTATCATTATATACGATATAAACCTTGGCCTCAGAATTTTCGAGAATATATTTGATTTGTTCACCGGGCTGTGTTGCATATATAGGTACATTGGTGGCACCCAGTGATAATATGGCATGATCACAGATTAGCCATTCAGTACAGCTTTCGGAATGCAAAGCCACTTTATCTCCGGGCCGAACTCCTAATTGGTATAAACCCAGGGCAAAATATTTTACCTTACAACGAAAATCATCAATATCCGTTCTATGCCATTTACCGAAACGTTTTGTCTCAGCAAGAATATTGGTGATATTTTTCTTTAAACCACGTTCCGTTAATTCTAAAAGTGTAGTAGGCTCGTATTTCATAATAATGACCCGTTCATCACATGAATTGTATTGTTATAAACAGTCTCTCTTGATATTACATTCCCCTAATTTTATAACTACCAGTAAATTAAGGATTTTGATAAAAAATTAATTTTGAAGGTTATTGAATTATATAATTGAAGCTTACCTAATGATAATAGTTGAAAAATAACCCATCATTTATAAACTATATATTTATAATAAGCGCATTGAAAAACATTAGATATTGATAATATTAATCAACAATGAAATCTGTCTGATTTGATATTATTATTTAAAATCCGTGTCAATGTAATAAACTATTCAATCCGGTTATTAGCTTATAAATTACCGGTACATTGCCAATTTCATCAAGTCAATTATTTTACTACTCAGCCTCTTATATATCTGTGCTTTTGTTTCTTAAGTTCTTTAGACTATACTTATTTTACTATACAAGAATACATATCTAAACCATATCTAATCTAAAACTGACATTGTAGAAGTTGGTATGAATATATTTTCCCATTACTTTAATAAAGCTTTTTTGCAGGTATCAAACAATATTTAACTTATTAAATGACATGTATATAGAGAAAAAAATAGAAGAGAAAGTCACTTTTTTGTTCGAAAGATCTCAGAAAAACATGGGAGATGCTCTTGGAATTACATTTGAGCATATTGAACGGGATAAACTCTCAGCTTCGATGCCGGTTAATGAGTCTACCAGGCAACCTTATGGATTACTGCACGGAGGCGCATCTGTGGCACTTGCCGAAACACTTGCCTCAGTGGGAGCACTGGTTAATATTGACACTGAAAGGAAGACAGCTGTCGGACTCGAAATTAATGCCAATCACATCAGGAGTGTCAGAGATGGTAAAGTGATAGGTACGGCAAAGCCTTTACACAGGGGGGCGCAAACACATGTCTGGGAAATAAAAATCAGGACGGAAGATGATAAACTCGTGTGTGTATCACGGTGTACGATGGCAATTATAGACAAGCGTTAAATATAATTTAATCAGTTACCCAGGTATTGCAGGAATTTTCGTTTTATCACCGGAAACATGGTTTCTTCGAAGCTGAAATCTAAATAGGTGGAAAAAGCGTATGTTGCAGGATTTGGTAAATCGGCATGTTTATTTATTAACTGTAATTTTACAGTGTTAAGGGAAGATCTAAATATTGACTCATCCATCGAGCTGATATATTTAGTTTTAAGGGAACGATAGTTATCATCACTTTTTGTATAGATAGTTAATTCATATCTGAATAGATACAGCTTTTTATCTTTGTTATCGGGTACAAAAATATATCCTTCTTCGGTATAATTGGGCATTATACCAACTTTCTCCACTAATATATTTTCATCTACAAATTCATATATAGCAATACCTTCGTCGATCGTTTCTTTTATGAGCGGTAGGGACCAGTCTATCGTTTCCTTAACCGAATCGAGGTGTTTATGATCGTCATGTAATAGTTGATAGGTAATTTTTTGATCGATGACGTCAATATCCATGATTTGACTCGGCATTCCATCTTCGAGTTTCTTAACCTCACGATTAATAATGCTAAGTGTTTGATAAAGGGAGATCACTTCGGACAGGTGTGGATACAGTTTATTAAAAGAGAATTTATCTCGAATTTTTTTCAATCCATCCAGAATATGGTATTGACGAATTTCCGAATCAATTCCGATATTTGTAAATAAATCAAGAGATAAGCCATTCATAAGCACACTCCCGGCCCTGTTCATTTGGTTATGTGTGTTTATAAAACTATTAGATAATGAGTTTTAGTATGGTTCTTTAAAGAAAATTACTTGTTTGGAAATAATCAACAGGGGAGAGAATATGTTTGTAAAAAAGTATTGGATAACCTTCATTTAGGCTAGCACAGCATATTACAGAGCAGACTGAGAAATTATAATTTTAACGGGAGCTACAATGTCGCCGGTTTGTAATGGGTGACATTACGTGTAATTGATTTATAATCGGAAGATTATTTCCTCCATAAGCCGACTGAAATCTTCTGTTCGCCCGGCTGCAACATCTTTAATTTCAGCATGCTCCAGCTTTTTTGGGGTCACACCGGCAGCCATATTGGTTATTAACGATATGCCGAGACATTCCATCCCTAAGCGGCGCGCCTCTATTAATTCGGGTGCCGTTGACATACCGACGGCATCGGCACCAAGCGTACGGAAAGCACGGATTTCAGCTTTGGTTTCGTAACTGGGACCTTTGGCAAATAAATAGGTGCCTCTTTGTACGTATATTTTTAACTCACGGGCCAGGTTTGCCACCTTTTGGACCATCACATCATTGTAGTAGCTGAAACCGTTTACAGGGCCATTGGGTGAATATTTAAGCCCGATGCGCATGATATCATCGATAAGCATCAAATCACCTACATTAAACCGGTAATTAATTCCACCGGCCGCATTACTTACATAAAGATGATCGACACCGAATGATTTGGCTAACTGTACCGGAAGGATAGTACGTTCAAATGGATGACCTTCATAATGATGAAAACGTCCTGCAAAGATCATCACTTTTTTATTTCCAATCATTCCGAAATTAAGCGTGCCGCTATGTCCGATAACGGTTGTCTGAGGAAATCCATCAATATTACTATACGGAATGGTCAATCGGTCACGTAACCGGTTTTCGAAACCTCCCAGCCCTGAACCGAGTATGACAGCAGTATCAATTGTATCGAAAGAAACTGTTTTTTTTAAAGATTTATAAATCTTATGCACATTTTCAGGTAGGAACATATTCAGTGACGTTTTCAATACTGTAACCTTGCTTTTCATGATAGTCAGTCAGACGAAACATGGGGGTTTCGCTACTATGGTATGCCAAAATCACCATATGTTCTTCATAAGCGATTTTGACCAGCTTTTGTCGTACCTGAATACTCTGTTGAGGATCGAAATCATATTTGGCGGCAAATTTTTGATTTACATGTCCTTTTGTCGGAAGAACATCCCCAGCCATCAGATATTTGCTATCATCAAGGCGATAGAAGAAGGCCTGATGAAATTCCGAATGGCCGCCAATTTTAAGTACTTCAATTTCCGGATATGGGTAATCATGATCAGAAAGAAAATGAATATCACCTCTTGCGGCTATAAAATGAATAAACTCTGTTTTTTCCTCGTCATAAAAAATATCTTTAGCCATCACTTTTTCCCAGTCCATACGTGATACCCAGATTTTGGCATGCGGGAAAGTTAATTCCCAGTAGCCATTATCTCTATTGGCGAGGCCACCTAAATGATCGAAGTGGAGATGGCTCAAAAAAATATCGGTGATATCATATTCATTTAAACCATGAGCGGCAATATTTTTACAGAGAGTTTTTGTAGTGGTACCTTCACCGAATTCTCCCAGACCAGTATCAAATAATATCTTTTTATCCGGTGCATGTAATAAAAATGGTTGAATTGAAATACGTAATGCACCTTTTGCCGGTTTGCCCTTTCGATCCATCGGAACAAATTTTTTATCCAGGCCAACAGAAAAAGTACCTTCGTATAACGGAGCTGCGTAAGTTTGCACTTTTATTAATCGTTATTTTGCTTGCTAATATTCTATGTTTATCTCAAGAACGAAAAATATATTTTTAAATTACTTTTTTCGTTCGTGCTTTTCATAAGCTGTAATAATTTCCCTGATAATCCGGTGACGTACCACATCCCTCTGATCAAGATAGACAAAAGATATTCCTTTTATGCCATCCAGTACATTTTGAACGGATATGAGTCCGGATTTTTGTTTACTGGGTAAATCCGTTTGGGTTACGTCGCCCGTGATAATGGCACGGCTATTAATACCCAAACGTGTCAGAAACATTTTCATTTGCATTTTTGTCGCATTCTGAGCTTCATCCAGAATAACAAAAGCGTTATTTAGCGTGCGTCCTCTCATATAGGCAAGGGGGGCGATCTCAATAATGTTCTTAGCCATATTCAGCTCAAGAGTCTCATAATCAAGCATTTCCTCAAGAGAATCGTATAATGGCCTTAAATAAGGATCAATTTTCTCACGTAACCCACCGGGGAGAAAACCAAGACTTTCCCCCGCTTCAACAGCAGGGCGACAAAGAACAATCTTTTTAACGGTTCGTTCCTTAAGTGCTTTGACTGCCAGCGCAACCGAAGTATACGTTTTCCCTGTTCCGGCCGGTCCGATGGCAAATGTGATATCGTTATTTGCTGTCGCATCAATAATTTGACGTTGTCCGGGTGTTTTAGCACGGACCGTTTCACCGGTATATGTTTTTATGATAATATCCGATTCCAGGAATATGGGTGTATCGGCATGGGGATCACTCTTTTTCAATGACAAGATGGTTTGTAAATCATCCTCACTTATTGAACCTTTACGTGAAGCTAAATCAATTAAATCATCGATGATCCCTTTTATGGCTTTCACATCTTTACCTGATCCGCTGACTTTAATCACACTGCCACGTGCAGTCAACTTTGAATTGGGATATGCCTTTTCTATCTCGTTGAGGTTATGATCCTGAAGACCATATATAAGTACAGGTTCAACCTTCCGGATCACTATTTTTTGTTCTTCTGAGTGAACTTGTGTCTCGATAATGGTAATTATTTTGGTTTATATTTACACAGAATACAGGTGTTTTATAAAGACCTGTTTAATAACAATATGTTTAATCCTGTATTAAGAATCACTATTGTTCGGGGAAAAAGTTAATTAAATTGTTCAATGATTTAAAATAGTCGTTTTTCCCTGTATCGTTATGTTACGTTTCATCGCTGACCCCGAAAGCTTTAGTATCTCGTTATGTCCCTCGGGGCGTAACGTACCCCGTGATGCTTTGCGTCCCGTCATTTTTATGAGTAATGGAAGACGGGTGCTATCCTGTGAGTGGACACAGAGTGTCCACCTGTTCATTACGAGAAGTCTCATAACGAGATAACAGATCGATTTCTAACTAAATATTGGAATTCTCTGTCCCATATACGTGATAAAATAACGATTTAAATCAATAATTATTGGGAGTTGCCAGATCAAACAAGCAGTTGTTTCCCGTGGGAGGCCCGTTTTATGAGTTCTTTGACACGACTTTCGATGTCATTGGCTTTGAAGACACTGCTACCGGCAACAAATACATCCGTACCGCACCGGGATATATGTTCAATATTTTCCAGATTGATACCACCGTCGACTTCAATCAGAAAATCAATACCATCTTTCTGCCGTATAGTAACAAGATCTTTGATCCGTTCATAACTTTGCTCAATGAAAGTTTGTCCACCAAAACCGGGATTCACACTCATCAGAATAACCAGGTCGACATAGGGGAGGATGGGTTCCAGGTTCTGCAGGGATGTGGCCGGATTGACAGCTACACCGGCCTTAATACCATGCGATTTAATAAGCTCAATGGAGCGGTGTAAATGTTGCGTTGCCTCAATGTGAACTGATATTAAATCGGCCCCGGCATCGACAAACTTCTCTATATAATCATCCGGATTGTAAATCATCAGGTGAACGTCCAAGAAAGCATCGGTTGACTCGTTAGCGGCTTTTACAATCAATGGGCCGAAGCTGATATTCGGCACGAAATGTCCATCCATGACGTCACAATGAATCCATTGTGCTCCACCTTTTATACTTTCTTCAATATCTTTTTTAAGATGTGTATAATTAGCTGCAAGTATAGAGGGAGCCAGGATTGGAGCTGTCATAACTTATTTTCGATTTAATTGCTTATTGGATTGTCTGGGTATCGAGTCCTGCTTATTAACATCGGTACTGTCTTTAAAAACAGGGCCTGTTTCAGGCGCTTCCTGTGGTTTAGGGCGTTGTGATACGACAAGATTAACGGGAGAACCTTCCAGTAAACTATCTTTATCAGAAGGACTGTAACTTAAAACAATATTCGGAGCCTGATTCTTGCTGTCTTTAAAAGTAACCTGACCGGTACGCAGATTAGCGTTACGTAATTTACTTTGGGCTTCGGGATATTGCAGTCCTGTTATATTAGGCACAGCCACTTTGTTAACACCTAATCCATCGCTGACAGTCAGATTGACAATCGTTTCCTTTTCAACGCTTAAGCCGGGTTTTATCGATTGTTTGATAACCGTATTCTTAAATGGATTGGAAATGTAACTGATATTACCCACTTTCAATCCGTAATTCTGTAACTGAAGTTTTGCATTACGCAATGACATATTGGTAACATCCGGAATAATGACTTTTGGAGTGCTGGCCGCGTTAACAGTGAGATAAATTAACCGTTTAGGTTTAACAATGAGTGATGGGGAAGGAGTCTGATCAATAACATAATCAGGCGGGTAGGAGGCATTATACCTGCGGTCCACCACGGAGTCTCTGAGTCCTTCCCCGGTTAACTGTACGCGTGCTTTATCGAGAGGTAATTTGGTAACATCAGGTACAGTAACCCCTTCGTCATGTCGTGTATAAGCAGGCATGATGTACTGGTTAAGTAAAAATAGAAAAACAGCACCAAGTATAGCAATACTCAGCAGTAATATGTAAAATCGTATGTCTTTTAGTATTTGCTTCAACATTTTATAAAGATACTATCTGGAGGTGGATCCTAAAAACTATATCGAATCATGAATCCATTATTCTGATTCGATATATAATAGGTAGATGCATGCAAATGTTCATTATGAATTTTTGAGGTAAAAAAAGCGTCAAAAGCGGAAACAAAATGATTCGCGATAACAATCATGACCATTCGTTCCGCCGTACGGTAGTGATCATTAAAATCGGCTGCACGCCTTGCACCAAGGTGCCAGTCGGCCGACATTCCATCAGGATTCCAATTTATTGATTTTAACGGTACATTGAAATCCTTCCATCCCGGACCGAATTGATAGTATTTACTCATTAACTCATAATATTGCTGAGAGCCTAAATCGGGCAGGTTGTGCGAAAAAGCATCACCTGTTGTTCCTCCATATAACGTTTGTCTTTCAAGTTCTCGTATAGCTCCAACATCCACCCGGTTCCAATCGTTTCTTGTGTCAGATGAACTTGTGCCGAGATGCTGACCCTGTTTTGCTAATGCGTCATAACTAATAGGATTATTAGGATAATAGGCATTATGATAGTCAACTAAAAATCGGGCATATTTAACCAAACTCCAATTATGGTCCGCATAATTATGATAAGCTTTTTCCAGGTTTCGTGCCTGATTATAGACATGAAAATGATAGATGATCGCAGCCGCCTCAATGGTTACAAAAATACCTGCTTTCAATAATTGATGATTTTCTACCTGGCCCAGTCCCGGTATTACTGCGGATGAAAAAAATGGGATACCGGGTTTCTTTGAGAGGCTGTTGAAAAAACTCTCCTTACTGGTTACTGAATCAGGATGTTCTTCAGGGCGGAAATTTCTATATGAGAAGATGTACTTTATCTCCAGCTGTTTCGGTGTTAATGTCTGATTTTCTATGTTTTGTTCAGATCGAATGATTTGAGCCCGCCCCTGTTTAGTAAAGATCAAAAGAAGGGTTAACATAATCGATATCATAATTATTGAACGGAATAGCTTCATCGGACAAAATCTTTAAAATTATTAACAGGAAAAATTATGGCATACTAAAATATGATACCTCATTAAATTATCATTCGGTTGCATATTAAAATTGATCAAAACTGAATAAGAGACCAAAATTAAATAATACCTGGCGACCGTAGGAAACGGTATTGTTCCCGGAGTTTGTCAGAAACTCGGCCGGCAAATGGACGTTGAATTTATTAAAACCATATGCTCCGCTGATGAAAAACTTACTTGGAAACAGGTAGTTGGTATTTAAACTTACACGAAGTTCAGCTCCGATACCTGTTTTAATATTATTACCGATATCCAGGGGACCTTTCCAGCCATTTCCCGCTTCTACAAAAAACCGGGAATAAATCTTATCTAAAGTAAACCGGCCTTCCTGTTTATCGATGTGGGTTATAAGGGGCATGTTATACGATAAGATCGTATATGCCGTCATGTTACCACCCAAACCAAAATAGGGATAACTTCGCATACCACTCAATCCACCAATATAATCAAGGAAGAAATAATCACTCGGGTTGTTGAAATAGGTGAAAAATCGCGTTTTAACTGTTGCGGTATGATCAAGAGCACGGAAACCGTATCTGAATGACATTTCGACCGATGAATTACGATAAGTCTGATAATTAGGTGTCAATACGCCATCCTTGATATCGTAGTTATCTAATAGTTTACTTGGTTGATAATTCAAACGCAGCGAGCCTTTGACACCGAGTGGAGCTATATCATCATTTCTGTAAGGCGTATCCATATCAAATACGTAGGCGGCGGTCAGGCCTGTTCCTATGAAATACCTGGATGAAGAGGCCGCCAGGTAACTTTTATACTCCTCTGAATAAAACGATTGGGTTGTTACCTGATATGGCGAATAGGAGAGTCCCAATTCCACCATGTTATAATCATTTATCTTGCTGCGTAAATATACATCCGCTTCCCAGATATTGTAAGCAACGTTTATCTTATTGGTGTCCGGCAGACATGAAGAGCATGGGAATTCTTCAATGGACAAGCCATTTTTAACATTTCTGTGCATGTTATATAAGTCGACCGTGATTGTGGGCGACCAACGGCGTTTGATGAATGGGAGACCGTCGTAGCTGACTTCCAGAAACAAATCCCTGTCGAGATCGACCAGTCGTGCCGGAGATATAAAATCTCCAATGCCACTGGCACTTTGCGATCCAAGGCCAAATAATGCACCACCAAAAAGTGAAAAATGATTTAAGACATCCCGTGATGACATATAAAACCCTACTTTGCCATCTCTCCACAGGTTATTAGCCAATTTACCGACTTTTCCACCGGTAATGAGTGGCCCGTTCGGGCCTTCAGGCCGGGCATAATTGTCGAATCGTAAGACCGGGTAGAAACTGAACGATGTGAAAGTGTCTTTATAGGAATATAACTTTCGTGTATTCGGTTCACCTCGTGTGGCTATATCAAAATGATACGATCCGGTATCCGCACGGGCCATATCAACTTTTGAAAGGGTACGCAGATCCGTGTCGTTAAAGGTATTCAGCTTTGTATAAGGTTGGGCAAAGTGCTCGGTATCGGTTTTAAACAATGGATCGTGATATCTGCCATTTAAATTCATTTTCAGCACAGATGGTAGTTTTGCCATCGATATCTTATATCCGTCAGCCATATATTCTGCATAAACAAGTTGACCATGTTGGTTGACAGATGGCATAAAAGCGCCACCCAAAACACTTGTTAGTTTCTCTTTTTGTCCGTTTTTGATGTTCAACCGGTAAATATTGAAGATTCCATCCGGATTACTTGAATAATAAAGATACTGCCCTTTAGGACCGACGCTTGGATCCCGATAATCTACGGAGTCATCAACATTATCCTTT
>Ga0209957_1000329_pt1 | contig 10540 bp, 8 predicted proteins | sample SalPonF2_A_D2_MG_FD_185724 | JGI IMG/M metagenome (GOLD analysis project Ga0209957, IMG submission 185724) | Salt pond soil microbial communities from South San Francisco under conditions of wetland restoration - Salt Pond MetaG SF2_A_D2_MG... ... | reverse complement strand
CAGCGTCTCTTTTACCATCTGACCATTCATCTATGTTCTCCAATTATTTCTATGAGATTAAAAATCCACCCAAACCTCAAGCAGACCTTTTTGTGCCCCTGGATATTTGTGACTTAAGTTAATAACCCTGATCTCGTTATCATTAAGATTCTTAACAGATTGAACAAATCCAGTTAAATGTTTTTTTAAAATAAATGCACCTTTTCTATCTTGATCATGAAAGAACCGAATATCTTGGCTCTTATAGTTGACCTTTTGAATCCCGGAAACCTCGAAGCCGTTTTCTTCGAGAAAGGCAGAAAATTTTTCCATTAGATTTTTATTTTTTATATCCGAATAATGCAGATAAACCGTGTATTTTTTAGGTCGTAGAATGTGTTGAGGTTCATTTAGTTCGGTCGGTTTTATCTTAGAAGGTGGAGGTGGCTTATTTTCGGTCTTGGTTTTTTCATTTAAAGCATTTACGGTTTCAGTTAATTTTGTGATGTCTGAATTTATCTTTTGAAGATCAGACATTACAACATCTGTTTTTTCCAGAAGCGTTTCCGACGTTACAGAAATATTGTCCGTTTTTTTCCAGGCCAGGCTAATGATCAAAAGTGTGACACTGACCCCAATCAATAAACCCGCAAGTAGCCACAGCCAGGCAAATCGCTTTTTAAGTGACAGTGCAACCGATTTTGATAATGTGTTAACGAGCAGTTTTAGCTCATTGACAGAGATTTCAACATTTGATGGGTCGTTATTCATTTTAACCTCAATTGATCGTAAACAAAATGGGGAAAATGTATCATCTATTTGATTTGCTTATAAATTTAATAGATTCTGATGAATTTTCATAACCTTTATATTTATGAGATATAAATTTATAAAAAACCCCCATTTTGTTTACCTTTCAGGAAAGCCGAGGATACCCCACCTTCTTCGTTATCAAGGGTTCGCAGTAGGCGACTACGGCTTCACCCTTGATGCCTTGAATCTGGGGCATCCTCGACTTTCGCTCAATTGATGTTTAATTTCCGCCTTTTTTGATATCTATCAAAAAAAGGTGAATATATCTGGGATCGAGGTCGTTGCGGGATACTTTCCCGTATTCGCTTTCGATTTCTTTGAAAAGATTTTCAAAAGATTGTCCCAGCCTCTGGGAAATTTCGTAATGCACTAGTCCCGTCTTTCTTGATACCCAGTCTAAAAACGATTCTTTTATCGACAGACTCGTTTTACGCAGTTGTTCTTTATCTGCCCAAAGATCATCAAAAAAGCCTCGAAACTCATCAAAGGTCAAGGGAATAAGTTTTTCCGACAGCCCTAAGGTATGCCTGACCCAGAGGGTCAATATAAAATTTTTGTAGGTCAGATAACCCTTCGCTGCCGGATCGGGTTCTATTGAAATTAAGGAAAAAAGCTCATCAAAAGCAATAATTTCGTTGAGTATATATTCTGTTTTTTTGATGTCATCAATGGAAATAAATTCTCTGTAAAGTTCTCCTGTTTTATAGTTGTCGTAAAACAACGGCTTTTTAATCAGAAGTCCTCCCAGCGCACCCATCCATTCTTCGCCCCAGAAGCTCAGAGGTAACCCCTTGTTGCTAAACCAGCACTTTTTCAGCCACCTTTCGGCCCGCCATTTCAGCTCTAATGCAAGTCCGAATCCTACTCTGAAAATACTCGAAAGCGGATAGTTTTGCATCAGAGTGGTGCAATGTTCGGTATCACGCTCACCAATGTCTTCGGTAAGCTTTTCAAGTCCGATATTCAAATAACCACTAGCTTTTTTGACGATACTTATAAGCTCGTCTTTTTCCCGGATGGTTTTCTGATCCGCGGAAATAATCCGATTGCAAAGGCCGGCAAATTCGGATTGAATCTGCTCCAAAACATCATCCCCTTTAATATTTTTCAAAGCGACTGTAAAATGATTTTTTTCTTCTATAACCCCTGTATGATATAGCGGAACAGGAAAAAAGAGTTTTCGATCCGGGTCTTGATTGATTGATTTGTTTTCTTGTATTTTAAAATCGCGAACTTTCATCGGCTGGTAAATGCCAATGGCTTCTTCATACGGCAGAAATCCTTTTTCAGCCAGTCTTACATTTCGCAATCTGTAGGCTTCCTCTTCAGACTCGGCAGGTATGACGCCGGAAGACTCCATCAGCAATTTTTGATATGCAATGTGATCATTGTCTGCGAGCGTTTTGAGATATCTTGAAAGAAAAGCATCGCGATGTTTTTTATCGGTTTCATAGGATTCATCCTCATCTGATTCAAAAGCAATCGGTTCGTCGAGAAACCTTACATAGAAAATATCATCCAAGGTAATAAATGCATCACCAAGTTCGGATGGATCCTGATCGGTCTCTCTGATTTTCACTTCGATGTTGTTGAATAGATAAAATTTGATGAATTCAAAATTTTGATCCAGAGACCATTTTATAAAGCGATTCGGATCGACTTTAAATAGAAGGTCAAACCATCTTGTAATTGATGGAAATTCAATTCGATCTTTTTCCCAAGCTTCAAGATCAATAATATATTCCCATTGTTTGTTGGATGCCAGATATAAAAGTGGATGGGAATCTTCAATTCCGATGTTGTGAATTAAAAAATAAAAATCTTCTTCTGAAAATGAGTGGACAAGGGCGGTGGATTGCGTCGAGTTTAAAATGGAGTTAAGCATTTCTTCAGGGGGCAGAGATAGAAGTTCTTTTCTTTGCCGGGCCAGATTTTCAATTCGAGCAATAATTTTTTTATTTTCTATTTTTTCGTCCATTGGTTGTTTAGCCCCTGTAAAACTTGCAATTTCGCTGTTTATTTCGGCTTAAAAAACCACGTCCTCCCCCGCAATGCAGGATCTTCGATGGGCCAAGCCTGCCCCGTATTGCGGGGGATTCTTTACTTATTTGTCTCATAAGCGGCGAAGAGATCAAACTCTTTTTCGATATAGATCCGTATCACCTATGTCTGCTGATTCCAGGGTGCAAATTTTAGAAGCAGCAGTAAGCCGGGGACCGCAATTAACGTACAGACGATAAAGAAGGTTTCCCAGCCCAGATGCTTAACAAGAAATCCGGTGGGTGCCGAAGCAATCACCCTCGGAACGCCCATGAGGCTGCTGAGCAGTGCATATTGAGTGGCGGTAAACCTTTTGTTGGTAATACTCGCCATAAACGCCACAAAAGCGGCAGTTCCCATTCCGCTGGCGAGGTTCTCAAATGTAATGACTGCCGACAGTGCAAAAAGGCTGTTGCCGATTCGTGCCAGTATTGCAAAGCCTGCAGTGGAAATTGCCTGAAGAATACCGAAAACCCACAGGCTGCGATTGATTTTAAGCCGAAGCATCATCACGCCGCCGATGAGAGTTCCTCCCACGGTGGCCCAGAATCCGAACAGTTTTACCACAGTGCCTATTTGAGTTTTTGAAAAACCGATATCGAGATAAAACGGTATCGTTATGGCACTGGCCATGGTGTCGCCGATCTTGTATAAAAGAATAAACGCCAGTATCCACAAGGCACCCTGCCGGTTGAAATATTCAATCAAGGGCAGTACGACGGCTTCTTTTATGGTTTTCGGAGCGCTATCATGAATGTCGGGCTCCGGTGCCAGCAGGGTGGTTAGAACTCCCGGCAGCATACAGACTGCCATAACCTGATAGACCATTGAAAACGGCATATGATCGGCCATGATCAGACCGCCGCCGGAAGCCAGAAGCATCCCCACGCGGTATCCATTGACATACAGTGAAGCGCCCAGCCCTAGCTCTTCATCCGGAAGGTCTTCTCTTCGATATGCATCAACAACAATATCCTGTGAAGCACTGAAGAAGGTAACCAGAAAAGCGATAAAGGCCATCATCCAGGGGCTTTTCCCCGGATCTGTAAATCCCAATCCTGAGATCGAAAACATCAAGGCCACTTGAGCGACAAGAAGCCATCCTCTTCTTCTACCCAGAAACGGCAGTGTAAACCGGTCCAGAACAGGGGCCCAGAGGAACTTTAGCGTATAAGGCAGACCCACAAGAGCCATCATGCCGATAACGGTCAGATCCACTCCTTTTTCTTGCATCCATGCCTGAAGTACGGTGATGGTCAGAAGAAGCGGCAGGCCGCAGGAAAAACCCATTAAGAGGGCGACCAGCATGCGGCCGCTGCAAATAACGTTGAGTATGGGTCTAATCTTAAATTTCCTCAAGTTGAGACGGCGTTACAACCGAACCATAGGTTTTTTTCAGCGCTGATAGACCTTCCTTTTGTTCTTTTAAAATATCGAACAGTTTACCGGAAATACCGGGTTCTTTGCCATATGCTTCTTTCTGCATGTCTATTCTGGCAACGATATTGTCAATATATAAAGAAAACTGCTTGATATACAGCTCTTTCGTATAATCCTTGTCGATGATTGATCGGAAAAGATTTTGAAGATCTTCGAACTTCGGGAGATACCCTATGGGGGATTCAATGGCATTGACTTCATTGTTAGCCAGTCTTTCCAACCAGGCTAACCAGACCTTGACGTCCCTTTTTTCTCCGAGAAGTTTTTTGGAAGTTCCACCCCTGGCTTCTTGTGTCAAAAAATAATTCAATCCAGCCATCACAGGTTTTTTATCTTTTGAAATTTTATTGTTCCCGAAAAATTTAAATTGAGCATCCAAATAATCAGCCAGAGGGCCGGGGGTGAAGGGGGCATTGGCCCATGGAGCCCGTTTAACTCCGGTAGCGCCGACTTCCGTTGCTGTTGCTGCGGACACGATGCAGGCGCCGATGGCAACGCCGTGGTCCGAGTTTTTCGCCACCCAGACGGGAGGCATGGTATTACTATCTCGACCGCTGTAGGTAACCACTCTTGTTTCAACACCGTTTGGGTCTTCGGATATTTCCGAATAATTTGCCAGAGCGGAAGACGTTAGTGTGCATCTTGAGTTGGGATGTGACATCGGTATCTCTTTTCCATCTTTATCGGTCATGCCCTTTTCCCATTGTCCCTGAAAATTCTTCCCTTTAGATGGAGGATTTTCACCGTTTCCTGTCCAGTGAGGAACACCGTTTTCATCAATGAGAACATTCGACCATATCACTTCTGTACCCGGTTCTCTGAGAAGTTTCATAAGAAAAGGGTCACCTTCCCAGTTAACATCTTCGACAATACCGAAAATACCGCATTCGGGGTTGATTGAACGGATGCTCCCGTTTTCGTCGATCCACATCTGAGCAAGGTCGTCGCCTATGAAATGGTTGCCTGCCATGGCTGTTGTCGTTTTACCGCAACCGCTGGGCGCTGCGCCGGTTAACCAAGTGATACGACCTCCGGTCCCGTTTATTCCGGTAATGAACATATGTTCCGACAGTTCATTGCCCCTGTTTTCATATACTGCTTTATCAACGGAAAATCGATGATTTCCTTTTTTCATAAGCAACGTATTCCCCGCATAAGTACAATTAAAGCTGTATGTTGTTTGAAAACTTCGATCCATATATACACGCGCATTGGGCAGATCTTCGGGTCTGTTTTGTCCCTCACTGTGAATATTGGTGTAAAAGTGACCCACTCGATCCACCTCATTATCGAAATCAGAGAATGAATTTCTGTAAAGGATTTCAGCACTATGTGATACATATGCCGAACTTGTAATCTCAAGAGCCGGGTTTGATGCCGGTGAACCGACAGGACCCCGAGAGTAGAATCCTACAATCATGGTTTTGCCCTGCATAATACCCGTCATCTTATCCCTGATATCGATCAGTGCTTTTGGCCTATCCATTTTATTGGCAAGAGAACTGATATCTTCTCCTTCATTTGCGATATAAAACGTACGATCGATAATTCGTCCCTGTTCATCTTTGAGATCAAAATGGACGGTATGGTTTTCCATTGGAAGTTTGGCTTCTTCTCCATTTCGTAATGCCATTTCCTTGATATGGTTTTTATCCGACTCGGATCCCGTATTAATAAAAACTGCATCAGGTTTACCCATGGCGATTGAGTTTGCGATTTTAATGACCACTTCCGGGTGGGTAATTTTTTGTATCCTCGATAGATTTTTTTCATCTAATTTCTTTTCAAAAAGTTGCATGGCTTCTTTTAAAGATGTAATGCCTCCAATTTCAACGACAATATCTATTCCCTTCTTTTTTTGGAACATCTACATTCTCCTTATCTCGTTCTATTTTTTGATAGTTTTTCAGAATAATTTAGCTTCTTAATGTAAATTTTGTGCTTTTTGTAGCAATATTTTTTTCTTCTCGCCACAAAGACCCGCCGGCTTCGCCTTAGGCGAGGCGGGCGGGTCTTTGTGCCTTGGTGGCAAATAGTTACGGTTCCCCGATAAATCGGGATTTCCGCCACACGGCACAGGCGGACAAGTCCGCTACGCTACAACTGGCTTGTCCGGTCTAGGTTAGTATGAATCAATAATGATATCCTCTAAATTTCTCTTGGGTACATGGTGGACGCCTGCGCTGTCCCTCCAGTAACGGATACGGTTATCACTGCCGACGGTTTCAATCACAACTTCTTCTTTGGGTTTCCCGATTGCAATCACAAGAAGTATTTTAAACCGAACGTCAATATCGAGCAAGTTTCGAAGCTGTTGGCGCTTTACGGATGCGATCATGCAGCCGGCAAGCCCTTTTTCTCTTGCGCCTAAGAGAATACTCTGACTGGCAATACCACAGTCGTATCCAACAAAATCATTGGCTTTTTCAAAATCACTGAGAATGATGATATACCCCGAAGGTCTTTCCCCTTCCTTCGGGCCACGCCAGTCCTTAAGGTATCCTGCCCAGCCCAGACATGAAAAAATTTGAGAATTTTTTTGTGAATCAACGGAAAGGATGTATCTTAATGGTTGTAAATTTGCCGCTGAAGCCGACAATCTTGCAAGATCAACCAGATCTGTTAAGGTTTCGAGGTCTAAGACGTGATCCTGGTAAAATCTGCGGAAACTCCTATTTTTTTTGATCAAGTCTGCAATCATAAAACGTTTTATCCTTTTTTAATAAATTAACTTAAAAAGTTTCCCGGACAGCTATACTCTATTGGTATTTACGGAAATAAAGGTGCGAAACTTTAGCAGATAACAATAAAACATCAATCACGTTTTTCTTAAACAGGCATGTGTTGACGGATCCAGGTCAACACTTTATCAAATTCCGATTTGAATTCGGCGAGTGCTTTCCCTCGGTGGCTGATACGGTTTTTTTCTTTTATAGTTATTTGTGCAAAGGTTTTATTTAAGGGTGCATAAAAGAAAACCGGATCGTAGCCGAATCCATTCGAACCGGCAGGTTCTGTGGTGATGAGGCCTTCGCAGCGGGCTTCATAAGTCAGGGCGGAGCCTGTAGGAACAGCGATGGAGATGACGCATTCAAAGGCTGCCTTTCGGTTTGATTTCCCTTTCATATCGTCGAGCAGTTTTAAATATCTTTGTTCATCTGTTGCATTTTCGCCGGCATAGCGTGCAGAATGGATTCCGGGTGCACCGTCCAGGGCTTCCACAATCAGCCCTGAATCATCAGCCAGTGCCGGTAGCCCCAGGACTCTGGCTGCAAAACTTGCTTTTTTGTAGGCATTTTCATCAAATGTGTCCCCATCTTCTTCCAAATGGGGAATTGGACCAAAATCATCAAGATTTTTAATGCCAACTGGAAAATCTTTTAAAAGCGCCTTGATCTCTTGTGTTTTTCCTTTATTACGTGTTGCAATAACCAAAATTATCGGGTGTCGCATTCAGACCTCACATTTAGGTGGACAAAAATTCAATAAGTAAAATACTATACATCATGGTAGAATATTTGTAAAGTTTATTCAATTGCTTGTCGGCTCACAGAAAATTCTTTACATAGCTGGCGATGCTGGTATATTACCTTGATTTTGCATGCCAAAGATTAAAAGAAGGCTATTATGGTTCGAAAATGTTTCAATACCTATTATTTACGAATATTCAGAGGACAAGGAAAAAATTATGCATAAACTGTTAACCAGACAACCCGGTTTAAAGATGCTGCTTTTAGGCAACGAAGCCATCGCTCGCGGCGGCCTTGAGGCCGGAGTGGCGGTGGCAACGACGTATCCCGGGACCCCGTCTTCGGAAATTTCGTTAAACTTTTTCCAAATATCTCAGGAAAGCGAACTTTATTTTGAATACAGTACCAATGAAAAAGTCGCTCTTGAAGTGGCTGCTGCAACTGCGAATTCCGGCGTTCGCAGCATGTGCGTGATGAAGCATGTTGGGATGAATGTTGCTGCAGATGCCCTGTTGACGCTGGCATATGTCGGAGTTAAAGGAGGCCTGGTGATTGTTACTGCCGACGATCCGTTTATGTTTTCCAGCCAGAACGAGCAGGATAACCGTTATTACAGCAAACTGTCCGGTCTCCCCATGCTGGAGCCGTCTTCGGCTCAGGAAGCAAAAGATATGATGGTTGATGCGTTCGACCTTTCCGAGCAGCTGCAATTACCTGTTATATTTAGAACGACCACGAGGATCAACCATTCCACCGAAATCGTATCCTTGGGAGATCTACGGGAACCGAAAACAAAAGGCGATTTTAAAAAAGATCCGTTCAACTATGTTACCGTACCTGCGGTTTCTAGAAATTTGCATGCCAAACTCCTTGAAAAGCTTGATAAAGCCGAAAAAATATCTGAAAATTCAGAATACAATATAATATATGGGGAGGGTGACTGGGGAATTATATGCAATGGTGTGAGCTGCAACTACGTTTTTGATGCTGTAAAGGATCTGGATATCGAAAATAGCGTGAGAATATTGCGCATCGGATTTTCACACCCATTGCCTCGGGTTCTGATCCAAGACTTTTTAAAAACATGCGAAAAGGTGCTGATCGTAGAAGAGGGTGAACCTTTTATGGAAGAAACGGTCAAAGCATTTGCCCAGGAAGAAGGACTGACGCTTTCCATCAAGGGAAAGGATGATGCCCTTTTTTCGCGTCTTTTCGAATACAATCCCGCACTTGTCAGAGAATGTCTCGCCGCATATTTCGGAGTGGATTATACACCTCGGACCGGTGTAGATCTTTCTGACATTCCTGAAATTCCACAGCGCCCCCCCAGCTTGTGTGCAGGGTGTTCCCACAGGGCCACGTTTTATTCGGTTCAAAAAGCAGCAAAAGGGATGGAAACGATTTGCCCCACAGACATCGGTTGCTATACACTGGGGTTTATGCCGCCGCTCTCCACAGGAGATTTTTTGATATGCATGGGATCTTCCGTGGGCACATCATGCGGGTTTTCAAAGGCTACAAACAAAAAAGTCATCTCTTTTATCGGGGATTCCACCTTCTTCCATACCGGAATACCCGGTTTGATCAACGCGGTCTTTAACAATCACAATTTTACACTGGTTATTCTTGATAATGGCATCACCGCCATGACCGGCCATCAACCCCATCCAGGGGTGGATATGAAAGCGCTGAACTTTGAAGGATATGCCAGGGTATCCATTGAAGACATTGTTAAGGCTGTCGGTGTAAAACATGTTTCTATCATCCGGCCATACCGGGTTAAAAAGAGTGTCGATACCATCAAAGAAGCCCTTATGTATAAAGGGGTTTCGGTGATTATTTCCCAAGAACCATGTACATTGTTTACCAAAGCCCTGAAAAAACCCCGAGGAAAACCCTTTTTTGTCAGTGAAAAATGCAAAGGACACAGAGATTGCATCAACGACCTGGCATGTCCTGCATTTTTTATCAAGAAGAACAGGGTTAACATCGATCCGGTTCTTTGTTCGGGCTGTAGTATCTGTGCTCAGATTTGCCCGGAACATGCGATATTGCCTTTAAAGGATAAAGCCGTATAATGGCAACGGATTAAAAAATTTAATCATACCTGAGGCTTCTTTAAAACTGATTTGTTTCAAATGACTAAGATCGGACGGAAATACAATGAAACCAACAAGACTCATTTTAGTGGCTGTAGGAGGGCAGGGGAATCTTTTGTCTTCAAAGGTTATCGGAGAATCCGCACTGCTTGCAGGTGTTCCGGTTCGTATGAGTGAAATACACGGCATGGCCCAAAGAGGGGGCGTGGTTGAATCGAGCATCGTATTCGGAGATGCTAAAAGTACCATCATTTCAGATGGAGAAGCCGATGTGCTGGTCGGATTTGAGCCTTCGGAAACGCTTCGCGCCCTGAACAAGTGCAATTCCAGAACGGTCGTCATTTCCAATTTGGCGCGTATGTCTCCATTTACGGTTACTATTGGAAGTGGGATTTACCCAGATTTGAAAAACTTGCAGTCATTGATTAGAGCCAAGACAGCGAACCTTATCGCCTTTAATGCAGAAGTTCTTGCACGGGAAGCCGGGAATGTTCTGTCCGTTAATATGGTACTATTGGGTGCCCTGATTCAGACCGGCAAGATCCCTTTGGCCAGAGAAACAGTCAAAGAAGTCATCAAGACAAAAACAAAAAAAGCCTTTTTGGAATCGAACTTAAAGGCTTTCGAACTTGGTTTTTCGACAGCAAACTCACTGGCATCTGAATGAGATCTATTGCAGCATATCGACAGGTTCTATAG
>Ga0209957_1000319_pt1 | contig 10697 bp, 13 predicted proteins | sample SalPonF2_A_D2_MG_FD_185724 | JGI IMG/M metagenome (GOLD analysis project Ga0209957, IMG submission 185724) | Salt pond soil microbial communities from South San Francisco under conditions of wetland restoration - Salt Pond MetaG SF2_A_D2_MG... ... | reverse complement strand
CATGTTGAGCAATGTCCACTTCCCAAGACTGAATGGCCTCCCAGATTTCCTTGGTAAGGTCAAGTTGAATTCCTTCCTGGTTGGCACCGAAATAGGTGCCGTGGATGGAGCCGTTATTGATTGCCAGTAGATTGGGGTGGACGCCTCCGTGGACTAGGTTCCCAATAAACCATGAAGCTTCATCCGGGTTGGTGAATCCCTCCGCACTACCGCTCTTGGCCCCTATTTCACCAAGTTCAACTTCCAAAGCCAAGCCAGCGGCAACCACGGGCTGGGCCAGCTCTAAAGTGGCAGCCAGATTCAGTTCGTTCTCCATATAGGAGCAATCGATGGCAAACGAGGTGAACCCTGCTTCCAGTTCGGCAGCCACGAGCTCTGCCACTTCCTCTTTCTCGTCCATATTTTTCACTGTAATGTGGTCGCCATGGATAGCGAAGGGTACCGAGGTATTTCCCAGTCGATCATTCTCCGTCACAATAAACTCGGCGAAGCTCATAGGATCAAACTCGGTGTAGGTCAGCTCAGACTTGGCAATCTCATACATTACCGGGGCCTGAGTGGCCATAGAGGCACGGATCATACCCTCTACGGGTAAGCGGCAGCGGATGTTTGCGGCCATTATCATCGCATTTGCTTTCCTGGCCGCGTCGCAAAGCGCCTTACCGTTCACCAGCGGTGCCTTGGAATCTGGAAATCGTTTCTGTACGCTTTCAGGCCGATATTTTGACAAATCGGTGCTCATCAGAATCCCTCCTATCTGTCCATTTGTTCAGACGTTTGAAAGAGATAGTAAGCCTGATGTTCAATCCTACCTTTTACCTTAATCCTAGGGCGATGAAAAAACAAGCGGCAATTTATCATCTTTCTGTTTTCTGTGGTTGTTGATGTGATAATTCCCTGGAACTTGTCTGACAAAGCAGCAATCCCATTTCATTATATCACTTACCCCACACTCGGCGGGAATTGAATCTGGCACAAAATGAGGGTGATCGTCAAGGGATCGTATAATTAGAAAAACCACCTTAATCCATGCTAGAATAAACCCTTGTGGGTTTGTAACATTAGGGTGAACTTTTGATATTCTAACGCAGGCCGTTTTGGGTGCCAGTGATGCAAGGGCGGAGCAGGTCAGAGCTAATGCCGGAGATCATTCTTACCGATAAAGCGGGAAAGCTACTGGAGGTTGAGGCACTCGCGTATCCCGAAGACACTAATCTGATTGTCGATCCTTATTCCGTTGTGGAAGAACCTGAGGCTTCCATGGCTGAGGTTGTTGCCAACGCCGAGGCGACTCTACCACGACCCCTGGGGGAGATCATCAGTGCCCAGGCCATGGGGTTGAATGCATCCTGGCTTTTTCGGCTGGTGCTTCTCGATTTCAAAGGACAGCACCATTGTAAAGCTGAAACCGTGGAAGATACTCTGCGTCAGTTGATGTGGCACATAGCCCCTCTTGAAATTCAATCCCTGGGACTGGATCGCTTTGAACTCCTGGAACCGTGCATAACAGCGTTTCGAGTTCTCTCCTGCCTGTGTGACCAAGTGAAGAAGCTAGAAACTGCCGGCAGCTTCCCACCAACAACGTTCATCTTTTCCATACGTCAACAAGCGGTCCTGCGTCGCTACCAGGTGGCGCTGGCCAACTTACCGTGACGCTGGAAGCGAACTCAGCGGTGCGGACACATTTTGTTCACCGCAGAGAACGCAAAGAACGCAGAGAGAATGTAAACTTGAGATAACTTGATTTTGATCCTCTGCGATCTCAGCGAACTCTGCGGTTCATTCCCCAGCCATACCTATATACAACATCCGGGCTAGTGACCTCGCCTTGACCGCTATGACGATTATTAGATTATCGAATACGCCAAGGTATACAAAATAAGACCAATCAGCCAAGGCAGGCAGAACGGATTCCCTTCTAACCTCTACTGGGATCACGACATCAGAATTCACCTATCAGATGGCCTGATACTTGCTTAAGAAAATAACGTCGTAGACTCCCATCTGGACTCTAATACGTGCCACGCGTTGAGTTTCGTCACAAACCCCGGCTAAAGGAACAGTGGGAACATGAAGCGCATTTACTCCATTGGTGGTGGAAAAGGAGGATCCGGAAAAAGCTTCATTGCCGCGAGCTTGGGCATATTACTGGCAAAGCAAGGCAAGAAAGTGGTACTCGTGGATTTGGACCTGGGCGCCTCCAACCTTCATACCCTCCTTGGCCAGAGAATCCCCCAAAGAGGCCTCGACGCTTTCATAGATAAAACAACGAACAGCTTAGAGGACGTAGCTCTGTCCACAACTATACCTAACCTTTACCTCATCAGCTCGACAAAATGTTCCTTGGAAATTGCCAATTTGTTTTACGCTCAGAAACTCAAAGTAATCAACGCCATTAAAAATCTTCCTTTCGCTTATGTCCTTCTGGATTTGGGGCCGGGAATTAACTTCAATACCTTGGACTTTTTTTTGATTGCTACAGAAGGGTTGTTTGTGGCTACTCCTGAACCAACGGCAATAGAAAATACCTTCGTTTTTATTAAGTCAATTTACCTGAGAAAGCTGAAATTAGCTCTCAAAGAAGCTAACATGTGGCATATATGTCAAGAGGAGGTTGCGCAACTGTCGAAGGGAGCTCTCAAGTCTCCTCTAGATCTCATTAATATTCTCGTAGGTAGAAACCTGGAAAACGGCACAGTCTTCAAGGATCTACTGAGCGGTTTGAAGTTCAGTTTAATTCTTAACAAGTTTCGGGGTCAGGTTACCGAAGACCTGGGAGAGCAACTTGTGGAAGTGTGCAACAGGCATCTTTATCCCAGCTTTGATTTTCTGGGAAATATCAGCTATGACAGTCGAGTTTATGAGTCAATACTTGCTCGAAATATCTTCATACGGAAATATCCCTACACAAAAACCGTGTCGGATTTGCAAAATATGGCCAGGCGTCTGACTGGGGAAAAACAACAACCCATACAGATAAAAGCTTTAAAATGATAAAAAAATTCAATGACCTAAATTATTATGAACTCTTCAAAATTCAATACAATGCCTCTTCCTTTGAGGTGAGACAGGCATATAAGAATATTCTTGCCATCTACGAGGAAAGCTCACTGGCGACCTATGCTCTTTTTGCAGAAGATGAGCGCAAAGCAATTTTGGGCAAGATTGAGAAAGCGTTCTCGACACTGATTGATGATGAAAAGAGAAACGCTTATGACAAGAGTCTTGTGGATATAGGGGAAATACCGAAGAATTTGTTGACTGCAAAAGAAAGACAAAAGGCAATACCCCTCATTCAAGTGAATACAGCCATGACGAAAGACAATAACCTGGCAAGAATCAGAAAAAAGATCAAAGAGCAAGGAACAGGAAAACTTGCGAGCGTTATGCTGAACCGTGATTTTATCTCCGGGCAAGATTTGAAAAACTTACGTGAGTCACTGGGAATAGAGTTAGAGGAGGTTTTTGAGGCCACCAAGATAAGTCCCACCGCACTGGAAGCAATTGAACGCGATGACCTAACCAACCTCCCCCCGAAGATCTACCTGAAGAGTTTCCTGAAGTCTTACGCTGAAGTCTTACAACTCGATGCGAAGCAACTGGTTGAGGGCTATGTCAAAAATATGGAAAAGAGCTAAGCACTTCGCATCTCACCCTCCAGAAAGTTGTCTTGTTTGTTGCCAGATTCTGCAAGGATCTCATTTCAATCTGAACCGAGACCAACGGATCCGAGCCCAGTAGTCTCAAGGAGGCAAGGTCCTCCCGGTTATCATCAATTGGCTTGCTAGAAACCGCCTAATGTGCTACCAGCGTTTTACGATCAAAAAAGTACCCTGCACTCTTCCTGTCGTACGTATGAGCATAGCCCGGGTATCTCATGAATTACCTGCTGCGACCACGGATATGATCGTCCTTCCTGGCGTCCTCGGGTGTCGGCCCCTGCGACGTACCGTTGAGGTACGCCTCGGAACCAATCCCGCGGTACCGCGGGACGGTTGCCCGGTGGCACGCCCATCTTCGCGGTCTCGCGACAGCAATTCATGAAATATCCGGGCTAGACCCCCCAATTCCGTCACTATGTCAAAGGAATTAGCATTTCTGCCAAGAGCATTCAGCCCTCCGCATGAGGCAGGTGGGAGACATATCGCTGCAGTCGTTATGGTGGCGTTGTTCTTCCTTGTTATGCCAATTCTTGCCGAATCCCCCGCGAACATAGAGAACATTTTTCCGGTAGCCTGGGCGCAATCAGCAAACTCAGGGGGGCAGGACAGTGTCCCGTGAAGAGAAGAGGAGGGTGCCCAGGCAGAAAAGCAAGGAGAGGAAAAGGAACAAGAAGAGCAACTGGGAGAACAAGAAGATCAAGAGGAAGAAGAAAACCACATAATAGACTCTATCCACAGAGCACTTTCTGGGGGTGTATCCAATACGGCGGGATCGGTGGATGCGTTCTTTGATGACGAGCGACACGCAGCCGAGGATAACAGAACGCGACTCAAACTTAGATTTGACGTCTTTTTCGAGAAAGGCGAGAGCGTCGACCTCAAACCCAGGGCCAACCTATCCCTAGCCATTCCGAGAACGAATAAGAGGTTAAAATTGCTCGTCTCTGGGAACCCGCAGGATGAGAATGAGGATGAAGAAGGTGGTGCTGCGCCAGCAGTTGATGAGGATGAAGATTTAGAAGTAGCCGTTGCCTACACTCCAGTGCAGACTATATCTACAAATTTCAGCTGGAGGACCGGTCTCAAATTCAGTAGCATCATACCTGACTGGTGGTTTGGACCACGGTGGAGGGGTTATGCCAAAGGGGAAATATGGGGTACCCGCTTTACAGAAACGTTCAGGTGGCGTACCGATGATGGTTTCGAGTCAATAACCACTATCGATTTTGAAAGGGATGTCGCCGAGAATTTCTTTTACCGCACGACTCTCAAAGGGAAGTGGAATCAGGACAAAGAAGACTATCGTTATGAGATAGCGCCAAAATTATTTCAGCGACTGAATCCCAAACGGGTCCTCAAATACGAGTATATCACCAAGTTCAGATCCACCAACGACCACCAGTGGGATAATTTTATTTTTAGAATCACGTATCGGCAAAGAATCTGGCGGAAATGGCTCTTTTTTGAAATTGCCCCCCAGGCATCTTTTCCAGAGAGTGAGGACTGGGATTTCACTCCCGGAATAACGTTCAGGATCGAAACCTTTTTTGGGAAGAAGATAAAATACGGAAGATGGGATTAATTTTTTTGACCGCTCACCCCACGCTTGGACTGTATCACTCACACCTTCGCGTGTTATAGTACTAGGACTTACGGCAGTCAGATATGAGGAGTGCCCGCTGGCCAACGATACTGGCTGCTGCCAACTGCAGGCATACACGTGGAGGTTGAAACCCATGGCTACCCACCCTCAGGGATCTTTTCAGTTTATCGACCACACTGCCGACGCTGGTATCCTGGTCAAGGCGCCGACGCTTGAGGGGATGTTCGAGACAGCTGCACTGGGCTTTAGTGAGCTGATCACCAGGGTGGATTCTTTGAACTGCCTGATCCAGCGTCAGTTCAAACTGCAGGAAGATGATATAGAAACCCTACTGGTGAGTTGGCTTCAGGAACTGCTCTACCTGTTGGATACTGAGGGCCTCATTTTTGGACGGTTTCAGGTGAATCTCAAAGCTCTCACACTGGAGGCAACCGCCTGGGGCGAGGTTTTCAATCCGGAAATCCACACCTTGAAAACAGAAATCAAGGCGGTCACCTACCACCAACTCGAGGTTGTCGAAGACGACCAGGGCTGGGAGGCACAGGTGATTTTTGATATTTAGATGCTAGACACTGGAGGTTTTGTCGTGAAAAAACAACACTCCATCAAGCTCCAAAAGGTCGACGAATACCGCTGGCGGTTGCCGAAAGAGGGCAAGATGCGCACCGACGGCATCGTCTACGCCAATGAGGCCATGATGGCCAACCTCCGCAATGACCAGAGCCTGCTGCAGGTGGCTAATGTGGCCTGGTTACCAGGAATTGTGGGCCATTCTCTGGCCATGCCCGACATCCATTGGGGGTATGGCTTTCCCATCGGGGGAGTCGCAGCGTTTTCCTTGGATGATGGTGTGGTTTCGCCTGGAGGAGTGGGCTACGACATTAACTGAGGGGTGCGACTCGTGCGCTCCGGTCTGGAGCGCAAGGAAGTCATAGGCCACATCCGGAAATTGGTGGAAACCTTGTTTAGAAATATTCCCTCCGGGGTTGGCTCCAAACGGAAAGATCTGCGGCTCTCAAAAGCCGAGCTGAAGAAGGTGCTGGTAAAAGGGGTCGGATGGGCAGTAAAGCAAGGTTTCGGGCTGGAAGAAGATCCGGAATACATCGAGGAACGGGGTTGTATCCAGGGTGCCGACCCGGACCTGATCTCCGATCGGGCTCTCGAACGGGGCAAAGCCCAGTTAGGCACACTGGGATCGGGGAACCATTTCGTAGAGGTTGGTTACGTAGATGAAGTGTACGATGAGCATGCTGCCAAGGCTTTGGGCTTGTTTCTGGACCAGGTAACAATAATCGTCCACACCGGCTCGCGGGGACTTGGTCATCAGGTTTGCGATGACTACATCAAAATACTGATGAAAAGCACGCAAAAGTATGGCATTGAGTTACCTGACCGGCAGTTGTGTTGCGCTCCCATTGCCTCCGAGGAAGGGAGGCAGTACCTGGCCGCAATGGCAGGAGCTGCCAACTATGCTTTTGCCAACCGACAAATTATTTTCCACTGGGTGCGGGAGAGCTTCGAGCGTGTGTTTCAGATGAGCTCGGAGCGGCTGGGGCTCAGGCTCATATACGATGTCTGCCACAATATCGCCAAGATTGAGACTCACCGGGTGGATGGTAAAGAAAGAAAGTTGTGTGTGCATCGAAAGGGCGCCACCCGGGCCTTTCCGCCCCATCATCCGGACACACCGCTGGCTTACAAAGATGTAGGCCAGCCAGTGCTTATCCCTGGTGACATGGGGCGATACTCTTATGTACTGGTGGGAACGGAGCAGGCCATGGCTGAGACCTTCGGCAGTACCTGCCATGGTGCCGGTAGAGTCATGAGTCGAAAGCAGGCAATGAGGGTGTCCAAAGGCAGAGCAATCATTCGGGAATTGGAAGATCAGGGCATCACAGTTCGCAGTGCCGGGAAGGCTACCGTGCGGGAAGAGATCCCGGAGGCCTACAAGGATGTGAGTCAGGTGGTGGATGTTGTGTCCGGTGCCGGCATCAGCAAAAAAGTGGCGCGCTTGCGGCCAATGGGAGTTATCAAAGGGTAGAATGAGAATTTGTCCTTCGGACTCCCACCCTTCGGGCGGGTTCCCGGTTTCGGAATTCATTGTGGTTTAGGTTGATTGCACACTAACTGCTATTGGCTGATTGAAGCTGTCGTTCCTCAGCGTACTCTGCGTGCTCTGCGGTGAACTGTAAATTAATTTGGGAGAGTAGAGGCGAGGCAGTTAGGGGGACACTATAAAAAGAAGCCGGAAGTAGCGGACGCCGCCAGGAGCATAGACAGTAACCTCATCACCTGGACGCCGGCCTAAAAGAGTGCTGCCCACGGGTGAGTCAATAGAGATTCGACCCTGCGTGGCATCAGCTTCAAATGGCCCCACCAGTTGATAGGTTGCTCGGTCGCCCTTAGTGATATCTTCCACCCCGACGGTAGCGCCAAAGCAGGCAACTGAGGAGATGAGGTGCTGTCCAACCACTATTTCTGAGAGGGAGATCTTGCGGCGCAAATCCTCGATTCGACCCTCCACAAAGGCCTGCCGCTCGCGAGCGGCAAAGTACTGCAGGTTATTGGCCTTGTACCCGTATGACCGGGCATTGTAGAGAGCTTCTATGACCTGAGGCCGGACAAAGCGGTAGAGAAAGGAGAGCTCTGCGCGTAGCCTCTCGTAGCCGGTTCTTGTAATGGGCCGCTTTTCCATGGTTCAACTTCTCATCTGTTTCTGTTGAACAACTCAAGTCAGACCTTCTATAGATAATCACGGGCTTTCGTTTCTCCCGGAGACCTATTGGAGTTCAAATAATCTCCGCGTTCTTGGCAAGAGGGTGAGAACAAATGGAGACCCGTTACAGGTATTAATGCTAGCGTAAAAAAGTCTTCTTGGCTAGTATTTTTGAGCATGCGAGTTCGTTGGTGTTCAGCCAAAGCCATATTTTCCCTTCCCCGTCCCCGCTGCACTGCGGCGGGATCTTCGAAGGGCCCGGATTCTTTACTTGGAGGCTGGAAAGGAAATGAGTGAACAATTGACCAATGTGGGAGTAATGTTCCCAGATGATGCCGAAAGCTTTATTTCTCAAAACCCTGAGTCCACTTTTATTGTCCTGGATGTGCGTCAGCCCATTGAGTATGAAAGCGAACATTTGCCAGGGGCAAAGCTCATTCCTTTGCCGGAGTTGGTTGACTCTCTGCAGGATTTGGATCCAGGGAAGACAATTATAGTGTACTGTGCCGTTGGCGGGCGAAGTCGTATGGCAGCTCAGTTGCTGGCCAATCAAGATTTCAGGAAGGTGTACTATCTGGAAGGGGGAATGGAGGCATGGGAGGGTCCAGCGGCTGAAGGGCCGCGGGAATTCCATCTCCAATTTATCCGGGGTGATGAAGCGGTGCAAGAGGTCATTGCCCTGTCATACAAAATGGAAAGAGGGCTGAAGGCTTTCCATGAAACCGTGAGATCCAAGGCCAAAGACCCAGAGCTCATCAAGCTTCTCGGCCATCTCGTCAAGGCTGAAGAAAGCCACATGAAGAGATTACTGGCTGTGAGCTTGAAATGGGGTATGGATCCGGATGAGATTCAGACTTTCGAGGAGAACGTCGAAGCCACTGTCATGGAAGGGGGCATTGATATAGGGAGTTTTCTGGCCAAGAATGAATCTTTTCTCCAGAGCGTTGCTGGGGTTGTGGATGTGGCGATGATGGTGGAGACTCAGGCATTGGACCTATATCTGAGAATGGCTGCGGAAAGCAACGATGCCGCCACTAAGGAGGTTCTTTTCGAGATCGCCGAGGAAGAGAAGGCCCACCTCAGGGCTCTGGGGCGAGTGCTGGAAGATCATCTTTCGAAATCGGCATAACCCCGGATGTTTCACGAATGGCCTGCTCAGACCGTGGATATGACCGTCCTTCCGGGCGTCCTCGGGTGTCGGACCCTGCGACGTACTGTTCAAGTACGCCTCGGATCCAACCCCCTGTGGTAGCCCGGTGGCACACTCTTCTCCACGATCTCGCGACGGCAATTCGTGAAACATCCGGGTTAAGGAAAGAGAAATGAAGAAGCTGCTACTGGCTTTACTCCTTGCGGCCACAGTCGCCGCCCAGCCTGCGATGGCAGTAGAGAAATTGGAATTGGGCTTCGGCGTTGGCGCCGCACCGGATTATGAAGGGTCCGAAGACTATGTACCTGTTCTTCTACCTTACGCCAGGGCAGATTTGGATTCAGGCCAGTTTCTGCGTCTGCAAAGCAACCGGTTGCGAGGTATAGACTTCAAAGCGAACGTGCTTCCGGATGACATTTGGAGATTCGGGCCAATGCTTGGGTATATCCCTGAACGGGACGATGTCGACAACAATCAGGTGGATCGCATGCAGAAAGTTGACACCTCCGTTATGGTGGGCATCTTTTGGGGTATCGAGTTTGATGGGTGGGCCGCCGAAATAGAGGCCCAGCAGGATGCAGTCGGTGGGAATGGCTTCTTGCTCACATTAGACGTTGGGTACAAAATGCCAATAAATTACCAGTTGATGGTAGGGTTCAGCGTCTTTACGAAGTATGCTGACGGTGACTACATGAATGCTTATTTCAGTGTCGATAGAGGGGACTCGCAGCGCAGCGGGTTAGACCAATACGATGCCGACTCTGGTTTCAAAGATGTCGGTTTTTTGCTAACCGGGCGCTATAATTTTTACGGGTATTGGAATGTCTTAGCCGTTGGCAGTTACAGTCGGCTCATTGGTGACGCGGCGGACAGCCCGATCGTAGATGACGAGGGTGATCCCAACCAGTTTTTGCTTGGGCTCATGCTCTCTTACGACTTCTGATTGCTCCTGCCTGTCTGATAAAGCGGCTATCCGGAAACGGCACAGTGTTCTCCACGGTCTTGCGGCAGAAATTCATCTAGAGAAACATCCAAATTTTCAAAATGTTCTTGTCCTCTTCCCGGCGGTACTCTATCGCGTTTCTCATATGACGTACGAATTGTAGACCCAGACCCTCTTCAAGTCTATCCATGGCGGACTTGGAGTGATCCGGCGGCGGGACCGTCAGCGGATTGAATTCTCTGCCATCATCTATAACTGTGAGGGCGACCTCTTCTTGCTCGACCTCGATCTGGACCTCAATCTCATGGGACTCTCCATCGTCATATCCATATTTGATGATGTTCATGAGAATCTCTTCCAAAATGAGGTTTACCGCGTAAACAAGCTTGGATGGTAACGCTCGCGGTTCCAGAAAGACGTTCACTACCTGAAGCACATGAGTCAATTCCTGCATGTCGTTAGCAAATGAGATGGAAAGTGTGTTCGCCACAGCAAGCCTCCATTAGCCCGGATGTTTCATGAATCACTTGCTGCGACCATGGATAAGGCCGTCCTGCCTGGCGTCCTCGGTTGTCGGTCCCTGCGACGTACCGTTCAGGTACGCCTCGGAACCAATCCCGCGG
>Ga0209957_1000317_pt1 | contig 10719 bp, 4 predicted proteins | sample SalPonF2_A_D2_MG_FD_185724 | JGI IMG/M metagenome (GOLD analysis project Ga0209957, IMG submission 185724) | Salt pond soil microbial communities from South San Francisco under conditions of wetland restoration - Salt Pond MetaG SF2_A_D2_MG... ... | reverse complement strand
CGTACTCGGTCAATATCGAACTCGGCGCCGGCCGGCGCCAGCAGGAACTCGTCGGCGACATGCAGCAGGAGGCCGTGCGCCTGATCCTGCTCCGCCTCCAGGCCCTCGGCGCCCATCCGCCCGCCACCGCGGCCACGCCAGCGCCCGCTTCCCGTTAGACGCACGCACACATAGCACGCAGTGGCGAGCGTTCTGAATCGCCAGCCGAGGGCGATCGACGCTGTGTTAGGATTTTCCGTGGCATTTAACGAACGAAAATATAGTCACCAGCAAGGGGGGGCTGGTGCGGCGCCGCTCGTGGCATGCGTCGACGTCCTCGCCGGTGACGTTGGGGGGGAGCATGCTGCAGGACTCGGTAGCGGCGCCGATGTGCGCCGTTCGTATTCATACTCGTCGTTTTGGTGTCGTCGCGGGCCTCGTTGCCCTTGCGACAATGCTATGTGTCGCGTGTTTCGTTGTGCCGGCGACAGCGCGGGCCGCGGTCGGTTCACTGTCTGGGAGTTTCGGGGTTACGCCGACGGGCGGCGTAACGTACCGCATTCCCGTGCCATTACCCGGCGGCGCGGGAGGCCTGGCACCTCAGCTATCGCTGGAATTTGCTAGCGGGTTGGGCCCGGGGCTACTTGGGCGTGATGCAACTGTGGGAGGGCTTTCTGCCATCACGCGGTGCCCCGCCACCTGGCCTTATGATGGCTCGACGGCGCCGGTCGACTTCACTGCCCGCGATCGCTTCTGTCTCAACGGACAGGAACTCAGCCTGCACGATGGCACCTATGGCCACGATGGCGCCGTGTACCGCACGACGCCTGCCTCGCATATGGAAGAAATCTCCCATACCTCCAGCAATGCCGCCGGCCCGCAATGGTTTACCGTTCTGCATCCCGACGGCAGCCAATGGGAGTACGGCCGAGCCGGCAACTCCGAGGTCAAGGCCACCAACGCGAGCGGCGTGACGGTCGGTCGCGTGTGGGCGCTGGACCGGATCACCGATCCTGACGGCAACACCGTGGTAGTTCATTACAGCCAGCCCTCGGGTACCCATGCCTACTATCCGTCCGAGATTGACTGGGGCGGCAATGTCAGAAACGGCACCACGCCGGACCACAGCCTTCGCTTCAGCTATGCGACGGCGGGTGCCAGTGCGGTTCTCTACCGCTATGTCGCGGGTCAACGCATCAGGCGGGACCGCCGGATTTCGCGAATCACTCTGAAGTACAAGGGCGCGACGACGCTCACGTGGCGTCCCGGGTATCTCTCTGGAGGGCACGGTTCAGGTCGTAGTCGCCTCGCCTCCCTCACCGAGTGCGACGCCTCGAACCATTGCCTCCCGGCCACCCGGTTTGCCTGGCAGCAGGGCCAGCCCGGATACGGAACGGCACAGAATACCGGCCAGGCCTTCTCTGGGAGCGGCCATCGTTTCGTGGCCGACATGAACGGAGACGGGCAGCAGGATCTGGTCTATGACTGCGGGGGCGACTGGTGCGTTCGATTTGGCCGTTATGCCGGGGGTTCGGCGCGGCGCACAATACCGGCGTTGCGGTCCACGGACCAGCGTATGCGCAGCCGATTCACTACAAACCCGGCGAGGCGGACCAGATTCTGGTCGATAAAGGCGGGGACTGGACGGTTCTCGACTGGACCGGAAGCGGATTCTCCGCGACCGACACCGGCGTCGCCGCTTCACGTCCAATCGATGCGGACGACATCGACGGCGACGGCTACGATGATCTGCTGACGGTGAGTGGAGGCAACCTGAGGGCCCGCCTGAATCGCGCAGCATCGGGCACGGACGGGTTCAAGAGCGCACAGACCGTCTACAGTTTTCCGGCTGGTTCCTACGACGGCGCTATCGGCTTCCGCGGCATCGGCGCCGCTGCGGCGCGCGGCCCGAACCGCACAGAGCACCTCGGGCGGGGCACGGAAGCCGGAGTCGTCGTCCGCGTCCGACATCACGAGAAGATCTGTCTGACAGACGGATGTCGCCACTCGACCTACATCACGCGTTACCGTGATCGGGCCTTCGCATGGACCGGCGGGGCGCTCACCCCATTTGGAGCCGCCTTTGCCAGAAGCCGGAGCAACAGCGGCGGCGGCCAGGTCATTGCCCTTGACGCCAATGGAGACGGGCTCACCGACCTCGTGCTCTCGGGCACGGCAAAGCTGTTACTCGATACCGGCGGTGGGTTTAGCTCGGTTGCCTACGGCAGTAGCACCAGCGGTCTCGAGCTGGGTCGGGCCGTCGCCGCGGACTACACGGGCAATGGCCGGGACGATCTGCTCGTGCCGAGCACGAGTACCGGCCACTGGATGCGTCTCGCATCCACGGGCGCCGGTTTTGCGGCCGCCGAGGACACCGGGCTGCCCTCGGGTGTCTTCGGCGCCCATCCAGCCGTCGTTGACAGCGCCGGGCGGATGCTGAGCGATCTGATTGGCGCGAACGGCTCGGGCGATCTGGAGCTCTCTCTGCGCCGCGGTCCATATCCGGATCGGCTCGCAAGGGTGACCGACGGTTTCGGCAACTACCACGCGCTCACCTGGACGCGGCTTGCCAACACCGGCGACGTCAAGGCGACATGGAGCACCAACCGGCGTTTCGAGCTGGCTCGCCGCGGGCCCTACGTTATGGTGACGGACCGGCAGAACGACGGGGTCGGGGGCAGTTACACCAAGAGCTATGTCTACGACACCGCCGTCCGTCAAGCTGGTGCAGGGTTTGCCGGAGTTTATCGTTTCACAGCCACGGACAGCCGGACAGGGCGGACCACCGAAAGACGTTTCCTGGTCAACCGGTTTGCCGAAGGCATTCCGTCCCGCGTTATCATCAGGCAGGCGAACGGCGACAAGATCCGCGACGACTTCTACCTCTATTACAACAACGTGTTTCCAGGCCCCGGAGCGCCCCTACAGTTACGGCGTCTGGCTTCCACCCGTTACGACAAGCACGGCAATCCTCTGGTCCGGGTTGCGCACGATTATCAGTACGGTCCCTACTACGTCGTAGATGACGCAAAGACCGTCACCACGAACCTGAAGACCAACGCGCGGTGGGTGAAAGAAACCCAGCGTACGAACGTCCAGAGCGAGACGACAACCGACTGGTGCGTCGGGCTGATGAGCGACAAGACGGTCATCGACACACTGCCGGACGGACAGAGCGCGCGACGCAAGACGACGTATGCGCCGAACCTCTCGAAGTGCCGTTACCGAAGGAAAGTCACGGGGGCCAACCTGGCGGGCCATCTCCAGACAACAACCCGGTACTCCTATGACAATTTCGGCAATCCGGCCGCGGTGAGCGTGACGGGGCACAAGCCCAACGGTCAGCAGATGACCACCCGGACCACCCAATACGCCTACGACAATCGCGGCGAGTTCCGCGTGCGCACCACCGACGCCGTCGGCGATGTCACCCGGGTAGCCTGGAATGGTGCCTATGGTGCTAAATCGTCCGTCACAGCCCCCAACGGCGCCGTCACGCACTACGCCTATGACGGCTTCGGCCGGCGCGTAAAGACCACGTTGCCGAGCGGAGCGTACTCTACCGTCACCTACAAGCGTTGGTCCTGTTCGTGGACCTCATACTGCGCGTACTATCTATATCTCCGGCGATATACCGCTGGTGGCTCTGCGGTGGGGAAGGCAGTACGAAAGTACGATAGATATGGACGTCAACACGTATTCTCGACCGTTCGCACAGATGGTCCATCATGGGCCCATATGGTTAAGCGGTATAACGCGTTGGGCGAGTTGACCCAGAAGAGCGCTCCGTTCTACAACGGCGGTACGAGGCACTGGACCGATTACTCGTATGACCCGCTGGGACGAGTGACGAGTATTAAGGTGCCGGTCGCGGGCAGTCGGATGGCGACAACGCGTTATGCCTACAACGGTCTAAACGTGACGGTAACCGAGCCTGGTGGGGCCACAAAGGCAGTGACCAAAGACGCCATCGGGCACACTGTCTCGGTGGCGGAGACCCCGTCGGGCGGTGTAAGCCACACGAGCCATTACGTCTACGCGCCATTCGACGAACTCAAACGACTCACCGGCCCCGACGGACGGCGCACCACGCTTGCGTATGACCCTGCGGGTCACCGCACGCAGCTGAAGGGCCCGGATCGCCGCAAGCTTGGATTCGCAGCGGACTCCCTGGGTGAGGTCGTCAGCGAAACCAATGCCAACGGGCAACACATCACCGTGGCCTACGATCGCGTCGGGCGCGTGACACAACGCAGCTTCCCCAATCCCGCCGGGGGCACCGAAACACAGAGCTGGCACTACGCCACCTCCGGCCATGCGGCGGGCCGGCTTGTGAGCGAGCGTGATCCGGCAATCGACTTTACCCGCAGCCTCGCTTACAACGCCTACGGCCTGCCCACGAGGGTGACCCAATCCCTGGGTGGACGCAGCCTGCAACTGGACTTCGGCTTCGACAGCCTCGGCCGCATGTCCTCCGTGACCTACCCGGTGAACGTCGGCGGGCATAAACTTAAGGTGAACTACACCTACGACGGCAACGGCCAACTTGCCAAGGTCGCCAATGCCAACAATGGCACCGTATACTGGCAGCCGCAGACCGGCGCCGGTTTTCCAGCTCAGAACGCCCGTGGCCAGTGGGAGGCCTACACCCTGGGCGGGGGCCTGGACGTGGAGCGTCTGCACGATCCGGCAACCGGGGCGGTCACTTCCATTACCAGCGGGCCCAACGGCTCCGGCAAGGTCCTGAACGTCCAGTATGGCTACAACACAAGCCTCAGCCTGACGAGCCTGAAGGACTTGAACGAATCGCTCAGGGAACAATTCGACTACACGGGCCTGCAGCAGCTCAAGACAGTCAGCCGCTCGACCGCGAGCGGCAACAGTTCCTCCGGCTTCTCCTACGGGGCCGCCGGCCGGTTCAAGCGCGGACCGGCGGGAAGCTACTCCTACGGCAGCGTGCCGACCCATTCGCCCTCATCCACCGGCCGCTACGGCGGCTACGGTTACAACGCCGCCGGCGACCGCAAGACCGGCGAGGGGCGCTCCATTACCTGGGACGCACTCGGGAAGGCCCGCCACATCAGCGCCTACGGCCACAGCTTCGGGCTGACGTACGGGCCGGATGGCGGCCTGGTCGACAACACGGGCCCGGACGGAGGCCGCTACCTGGGCGCCTGGCTGAAGAAAACCGACGGCAGCCACTGGTCCGCGCGCATCCGCGTCAACGGCCGGGTCGTCGCCGTGGTCAAGAACGCGGGCGGTCGCGTGAGCACCCACTATCTCCTCCGCAACCACCTCGGCAGCACGGCCGCCGTCGCCAGCGGCGGCGGTACGCTTCAGCGACGCATCAGCTACGGTGCCTGGGGCAATTTCGTGAACCCGGCGACGGGAAGAGGCACGGTGGCCTCGGGGACGGTTGGCAGCTACACCACTGTGACCTACACGGGCCACGAGCTGATTGCGGGGGCGGATCTCATCAACATGGGCGCCAGGCTGTACGATCCGAAGAGTGGGCTCTTCATGTCGCCCGACCCGACGGTGGCCCGCCCGTACGATCCGATGGATCTGAATCAATATGCGTATGTGGGGAATAGCCCAATGACGTTTTCCGATCCCTATGGCTACTTCAAGGTCGGCCCTTTCCTGCTGGGGATCACGGAGGGCGCGGGAGCGCTGGTCAGCTATGGCCTGCTTGGTGCTGGGGAAGCTGCTTCGGACGGTCTGTCAACTCCTATAGAGTGGGCTGGCTTTGGTATGGCGACTTCTATGGCGGTAGGCGCCGAGAAGAACCTGAAGGCCGCGTTCCAAAACAAACCTCAGCAGGAGACGCCTTTAGGTGCCCTGGTAGGGGATTCCAATAGCACGGCCTTAGAGGGTTCTTTGACGCTGATGGAAATGGCTGCAGAACCGGCAAAGGGTGTGGGCATAGCGGGCAGATATCTGGCCGTCAACGGTGCTCTTGCGGCTGCTCATATAATGGCGGATAGCGGCGGACTTCTTGGTAATGGCATCCCCGAAGGATCTAATTTTGCAACCTATCATTCAGATGGAAGTTTGCAATTTTCAGGCCTCTACACGAGCAAATCGCAAGTGGGTGGCGTCTATACCATCAACACACAAATGGGCTGGGTGGTTGAGTGTGGCGCATCCGGTTGCAATGCAACGGGGTTTATGCCGGGCACTGGGAAACTGGTTAGCTCCTCGGGGCATGGCTCGATCAAGACCATCGGCTATTATCCTGGCGGCGGCGTCGTGGTTGGCCTGCCGGGAGGGGGCACAGTCATCGTCGAAGACGGTGGGGCTCTGGGAACGATAGTCTGGGGCACCGAAGCCTCTGTGCGTTCCAATTGAGACACTAGGTGTTACGGCCGATCCGCAATGCCTGTGGAGTTGTAGGGTCACGTTACGTTCTTTTGGTGGGCCGCGCGATCGAGCGTCGAGCAGCGTCCAAGTACAAGCAAGCTGTTTGGCAGGGGCGGTGCTTTGGTGTTGCAGACCGAGAGACGGAGTGAGGAGCAACAACTAGCGGAGACATAAGTGCAGCTGGTTGACTTGGTGGCGGTGTTTGTCATGTTGGTCTCGGCCTCAGGAATGCCGCCCGTGACGGTTGTGTCTGGTAGTTGAGTTCGGTGGATTGCCTTGGAGGTATTTGGTGCATCCCCTCATAGATTTTGCGTTTATATGGTTTCTGTGGGCGGTGACGGCGGCACCAATGATGTGGCGGCTGCACGTTCGTCTACCTCGTGCCCGTCGGCGTGTCGAGGCTGAGCGCGATAGCGCTAGGAAAGAACGTGACCTAAGACGGATTGATCTGCAGCTAAGCCATGCTTGGGCCTCGAGGAAGAGCTTGATTGCGTTCGTCACGCTTAGCTCGGTACTACTGGTGTGCACCGTGACGCTGATCGTACTTAAGGCCTTCGCGTTGGGATAGTTATCCGCCCAGTTTGGGCTCATTGAGGATATGCATATGGGCGATCTTATGCAGGCTTTGTCAATTGGCTTGTCAACGGCTCGCTATCGCATACGGACGGGCGATGAGCTTGGTGTTCGGTCGGTTGGTTTTGTGGCATCCAAGATCAAGGGCTTTCCCGCAAGGATTCCCATCGGCATGTTGTCGACCCACGTCGTGGCACTAAAAAAGGACAATGCGGGCGCGCGCGATCTGCAAGATGTGTTCGATATCGGCTTCAGTCTGGCAAAACGGATTAATAGAATTCCCCTGGCGCGTGGCATGCAGTTCGGCTACGCCGTAATGCCACTTATAGTGGGAAACGCCCCTGACGTGGAAGCGTTGTGGTATGCAGCCAATGCGCCGCGGGCGCATTGGGCTCTGTTCGAGTTTCCGGTCATCGTCGATATCGCAATGGAGAAAGTGACCTTCTTCGAGGGGTTTAGGGCGCGGGGGGCAATTGTTTGGCCGATTCTTCAGGAGCTTGTTATCAGTCATATCGAACCGGTCGTCGACGAGGAATTGCGCCGGGGCAGTCCGAGGTAGGCTGACGTGTCGGGACATCAAATAGAGGGGAGCGGACTGCAGCCTCAGATGTTACCGCCGGGGCCGGCGGGGTTGGGGCTAACATTTGACACGTTCGCTGTCGCGAGCGGGCCCGTGCGGCGGCTACGGTTACAACGCCGCCGGCGACCGCAAGACCGGCGAGGGGCGCTCCATCACCTGGGACGCACTCGGGAAGGCCCGCCACATCAGCGCCTACGGCCACGGCTTCGGGCTGACGTACGGGCCGGATGGCGGCTTGGTCGACAACACGGGCCCGGACGGAGGGCGCTACCTGGGCGCCTGGCTGAAGAAAACCGACGGCAGCCACTGGTCCGCGCGCATCCGCGTCAACGGCCGGGTCATCGCCGTGGTCAGGAACGCGGGCGGCCGTGTGAGCACCCACTATCTCCTCCGCAACCACCTCGGCAGCACGGCCGCCGTCGCCAGCGGCGGCGGCACGCTTCAGCGCCGCATCAGCTACGGTGCCTGGGGCAACTTCGTGAACCCGGCGACGGGAAGAGGCTCCGTGGCCTCGGGGACCATTGCCGGTTACACCACTGTGACCTACACAGGCCACGAGCTGATTGCGGGGGCGGATCTCACCAACATGGGTGCCAGACTGTACGATCCGAAGAGCGGGCTCTTCATGTCGCCCGATCCCACCGTGGCGCACCCATCCGATCCGATGGATCTGAATCAATATGCGTATGTGGGGGATAACCCGATGTCTGGAGTGGACCTGTGGGGCTTAAGCGAAGACTTTACCGTGAAGTATCCGCCTATCCACGTAACAGGCTCGTATGTGTCTTGCCCAAGTGGCTGGGTGGGGCAGCATGAGCCCGATTGCTATCCTTTCACGGCCTTTCTGTCTGGCGGCGGACCCGGTGGCGGGGGCTATGGGGGCCCCGGCGGCGGTAGAGGAGGAGGCGGCCTAACCGCCAAGCAACTGAAGACCATGCGTAACAAAGCGTATTGCCAGTTAGCGCACGATGTGGCCAAGGCGATGCTCTCGCAGCTTGCGCAGAATCCAGCAACGGTAAATGCGACTGCGATGACTGTGTACGGCGAGGTGAGAAACAGCGGAGCCGGTGCTTCTAAGACATATGCTGCGGTCGCTTGGGTTTTTATCAATCGGGTCGCCGCAACCAGCTTGGGGCAAGCGGAATCTGGGTTTTCTGGGTACGGGAACGCGCGGATATCCTTCACAAGCGGCCAAGTCCCTTCGGGGGCGGATCTTTCGGCTTTAAATGACATCATCTCGACGGTGGCTGGGATATATAGTGGATCTGTCGCAGATCCTACAGGAGGTATGAACTTCGAGGGAAACCTTAACGGGGACGGCAAGGTCCCCGCGTATTTCACAAATCATGTCGCGAGTGGTTCGCTGAACCCAGGTCCGGTGACACAAAGAGGTCAATCAACGGAAACACATACCTACTGTGGTGTGCTTTGAGGTATCCAGCCATGAATCATTTCTCCGTCGCTTTAGTGTTGTGCGTGCTCATATCATCCGCGCCGCTTCACGCTGCCGCTGATAGTCATGGCGCTAAGTGTCGTGTGCGCGGCGAGACTATTCCTATGAGGTCGATTAATGTGGGCCCGGATCCATTCGTGTTCGCGGTAGATGCCTTGCGGCATTCGGTGATAGTCATGAATTCATCGACGCATGATAAGTCACCGCAAGAACTTAGAGAGATTGACCTTACGCAAGGAGCAGTTGCTCACGTTAGCGACCTGGGGACAAAGGCGTGGTCCGGTACGCCTTACGGGCCTGCTGCTCTCAGCTTGGGGCGACATGGTCGGAGGGCGTATGTCGCGACAGCGGGCCAAGCGGTCTTAACATTTGACGTCATCGGCTGGAAACCTATAAGAAGGTATAGCGTGAAGCCGTTGCTTCCTATTGAGCTAGCAGCAGTTCGAAAAAAAGGGATCCTTCTGGTAGGAACCGAGGATGTGCCACGGCTAGGGCAACCGCTATCAGCCGTCTCGATAAAGTCTGGGGAAGTGGTCTGGCGGCGAAGTGGAAAACGTTACGGGCCGTTTCGTGTTTCGGCTGATGGAAGGCGAGTCTACGTTCTAAGCTCCCCTGAAGACAGGTGGTCTTCAGCTTATCCGGCGCTATCTGTCTTGGATCTACAAACTGGGCGATCGCTGGGAACGGTAAGACTTAAGGCGAGCCCAGAGAAGCTTATAGCGGGCCATCACCGTGCGTATGTGGCTGAGCAAGATGATAAGGGCGGGTTTTGGTTGCAGAGCATCAATTTGAAGGCGCGGAAGGTTGAGGCAACTGTCTCACTTTCGGCCGACGACGTCTTCTCGCTGCTGATGGACGATAAGACGAATGAGATTGTCTCACTGCAAAGTGGACCAAAGGACAATCTAACACTGGCTGTCTTTTCCCCCGGCTTAAAGCAGCGTGTCTATGCGACGTGCAGCGGGGTTGTGCCAACGAGCGCTCTGGCAGCTCCGGCGGGGAGTGCTGGTACAGCAGTCTATATAGCCGATGGTCCGCATGGGAAGATAAGCGTGGTCCCTATGTCGGCCATAACCCGCAAGTAATGGATACCGCGGGCAGGTCAACGGGGTCATGGAAACGGGGGTCGTAACATGACCTTCCCTTTGTATCGGGTTTCTGGGTGATGGCGAGCCCTTTGCGCATAGAGTGTACAGTGATGGTTATCGCCTGACACCCGTCCTCCGACGGATGTGCTAGTTATCCCGATAAAGCAACACCTCTTCTGTAAATTTGCTTACCCTTTCTCCGGCATCAGGACTCCATGGTGAGGTAGACGCGTGCGGTCTGCCACTCGTCGGAGATTTCCATGGCGACGGCCGAGATCAGTCGCAGGCAACTTGAACCGCCCCGGGAATACCGGAGGCTCCAGAACTTGAGAGAATGGAGCCATGAACAGCAAGGGCAAGCGGGGTCAGATACCGTCTTGAATTGCAAGCTCGCGCATCGGTATCTCGGCATCGAACATCTGCCCCGACTTGAGAGAGCACGGGGTCAGGTCTTGCGTTTTGCGTCAAGCCGGGGCAAAAGGAAAGACCTGAACATCCCTCTTGCTGGTCCGCGCGCATCCGCGTCAACGGCCGGGTCATCGCCGTGGTCAGGAACGCGGGCGGTAGTGTTAGCACCCACTATCTCCTCCGCAACCACCTCGGCAGCACGGCCGCCGTCGCCAGCGGCGGCGGCACGCTTCAGCGCCGCATCAGCTACGGTGCCTGGGGCAACTTCGTGAACC
>Ga0209957_1000299_pt1 | contig 11031 bp, 7 predicted proteins | sample SalPonF2_A_D2_MG_FD_185724 | JGI IMG/M metagenome (GOLD analysis project Ga0209957, IMG submission 185724) | Salt pond soil microbial communities from South San Francisco under conditions of wetland restoration - Salt Pond MetaG SF2_A_D2_MG... ... | reverse complement strand
TTACAGAGCTGACGTTCCGGCAGGGACGCCAGCGAGAAGACCAAGAAAAGGCCAGGTAGCTCAGTTGGTAGAGCAGCGGACTGAAAATCCGCGTGTCGGCAGTTCGATTCTGCCCCTGGCCACCATTTCAGGCGGCAATGAGACCCGAGAGCGAAAAACCCTACTAACTCTGCGTTAGATAAATCTCGCGCTGCCTTGCGACATTCTCCTGATTCTTCTTCATCAATTTTTCGTAATCCGGATATTCGCTGAGCAGGGACAAAACTTCATTGCTTTCCAGCAGGTTGTTGGAAAAGCCTTTGTCCAGCCATTCCTCGAGACGCTCGATTGCCGAGTCAAAGTCCCCGGTAAGCACCGTGTATTGGACAAGATTCAGCCACCGGCAGTCGCACAAATATCCCGCGGCAATACCGGGCTCGTACTCCTGTCGACACTGCTTCATGATGCTGTCGAACGATTCCGTCTTGCCAACCTCCCGGAAAAACAGCGCATGGGTCGTATCGCAGCTCTCTGCCCACGGCCGACCTTCCTGCTCAAGCCCCGCAATGTATTTCTCTACCGCTGCAGCAAGCCCGTCGAGCGTCCCGTGCCGGTACTGCCAGTGCATTTCCCAGTCCGTCGAAGCTACGGTGTCCAGCACCTCCCGCTCACGCGCCGCATCTCCTTCCGCAATTGCCACGGCACGCTGCACACCAGGGTATTTTGACTCAGCGACGCGCTCCGGGAGACCAAGCTGCACCAAGGCAAACTCGCGTGATTCCTCCAGTTCCTCGTCACCCTCAAATCGATTCAGTGCATTCTCCACCACGCTCGCGTAATCACCGATGCGGCCCTGTACATAAAGTAAACTCAACCGCATTCCCAAAACCGGCCGATGCCCCGGATGGAGCGCCTCCATGGTTGCAACGATCGCTTCCGCATCGTCATAGCGCTGATAATTCCCGTAGGCCCAAACCAGGCTTCTTGCCGTCTCGATAGAAACGGGGTCGAGCCGGTACGCTCTTTCCCGGTCCGCCAGCATCGCCTGGTAATCGCCTTTGCGCTCATAGCTACCTGCGCGCCAGACAAAGGCCTCGGCAAAATTCGGGTTCAGCGCGATGGCGCGATTCAGCGACTGCAGTGCCTGCTCGAAGCGAAAACGCATGCGCTGGTGAAGCCCCGTAATCGCGAGCACTTCTGCGTTGTCCGGTGCCAGCGCATTGGCGGCATCCAGCAGAGGTAAAACCTCCACGTCTGCAGTTGCCTTATTCAGGTTTTCGACCGCTGGGTCCTCAAGCAGCATCCAGGCCCGGGCGGCCCACGCATAGGAAAGTGCGAACTCCGGTTCGACAGTAATCGCCCGTTCGAATTGCTCGATTGCGCCCCTGACATCCTCGGGTGTCCGTCGCGCCAGCAACTCTTTGCCCATCAGGTAGGCGTTGTAAGCATCGATGTTGTGCGAGCGATGTCGCTGGATCGCGGCAGGTTGAAACTCGTCTCCCAGAATTGTCGATTTCAGGGCTGCCTGAATATTCGCGGCAATTTCATCCTGAATGCTGAAGATGTTCTCGAGCTTGCGATCGTAGGTCTCCGACCACAGGTGGTAGCCGCTGTTGCTGTCGATCAGCTGGGCGGTGACCCGAATCGTGTCGCCTGCGCGTCGCACGGAGCCTTCCAGCACGTGAGCGACCTGGAGCTTGCGGCCGATTTCTCCGATTGAATCGGAGCTGCCCTTGAACGCAAAACTGCTTGTGCGCGCGGCCACCTTGAGGCCCTCTGTCTTGGCGAGAAGGTTGAGAATCTCCTCGGCCACGCCGTCTGCGAAGTATTCCTCGGTCCCCTCCGGGCTCATATCGTCAAAAGCCAGCACTGCTATCGATGGATCGGCGCTGGCTGAAACTTCACCTTCCCCTGGCATGGAGGTGGCTATCGAGCCCTCACTGCTGGTGGTGGGCTCCCCGTTATCAGGCAAAAACCGTGGTACGACAATTACCGCAGTGAAGAGCAGTAAGGCGACTATCAGGAGTTTGTCCAGCACGCCCGTTCGGGCGGTCGTGCTCTCCTCGGGATCGACCTCCGCCGTGCGTTTCACACCCTCCGGTGTCAGTTCAAAGGCCCAGGCCAGGATGGCGGCCAGAGGAAAGCCGATTAGCAATGCCGCAAGCACGAAGCCGTCGAACCAGTCGGGCAAAGCCATTGCAGATTCCAACGAGCCCGCAACCTGCAAGAGCAGCCAGCCGACAATGGCGTACACACCGGAAACACGGATGACGTGTCTGCGCTTTAGTTCGCTGAAAAATGACAATATCGCGGCCCCTGAAACAATTGGCGTGAAGATAGCGCATAAGCGCATGCAGCACACGCACGCGTGCCCATGCCCACAGCCGAGTTCCACGCGCCAGACTTGTCAAACAAAGGAGATTTGACTGTCGTTGGCGATAGACGGGATGCGTGAGATCTGCGTTTATCAGTTGTGCATCGCTATGCGCGGTACTGCCAATTGGGCAACGGACGCCCCGGTAACTTGTTGATAAATTGAATCCAATCAACGGCTTGGATTTCTGAAAATCCGAGTGTCGGTGGTTCCCGTAAACCATGCACTCAATTTCGCTGGGCGCTCCTTGTCATAGTCGGTGATTCCCCGAACCAGTCGCGGTACGCGCGCGAAAACGCGCTCGTATCGGAGAAGCCGAGAAGGAAAGCGATCTCGGTGATGCGATAGTCAGGTTCCCGGACATAGTGTTGCGCGAGATCCTTCCGGACCCGCGTAAGGAGGCTGCGAAAAGTCTCTCCTTCGTCACGCAGGCGTCGTTGCAGTGTGCGTTGGGTTGTGTTCAGTCGCTCCGCCAATGCTTCCTCCGTGACGCGACCGGTAGGTAGCTCTTGAACGAGCATGGCCCTGGCGCGGTAGACGAGTCCGGATCGGTCCATGGACCGAAGGTGCCGTTCCACGGCTTCCTCGTGCAAGCGCACGAGTTCACGGTTCGAGGCTGTCAGGACGCGTTTAACGTCCTTCTCCGCGAAGGTGATGCAGTCGTCATTGCCGCCGAAGCGGACCGGGCAGCCAAAGAACCGCTCCCACGGCGTCGGGTCTTCGGGTGTCTTGCGTGAGAGTGTTACCTCGAGCGGCCTGAGTTCCTTGCCGAAGTTCATGCGGCCCATGGTCAGTGCGGCAGCCAGGCGCGATTCGGCGAAATGGTGCGGGAAGGGAACAGGGGCGTTTATGTCCCAGGCCAACCGCATGTGTCCGGGTGCTTCATCAATACGGGCGACGAGGCGCCCATGGACCATGCGCAGGAACCGCTGCGATCGGTAGAAGGCCGTTCGCAGAGAGGAGCTGGCCAGGAACGCGTAGCCCATAGCGCCGAAGTGCGATGGATGGACACAGGCTCCAAGCTGCAGGCCCAGCGCAGGCTCCTGGAATTCATTCGCGACACGATTGTGAAGCTGGATGAACTCTTCGAACCCCAAGCGATGTATGTCCGCTGCGCCGTGATCAGGATGGTAGTTGTATCGCGGAATATAATCCTCGGGGTTGCGCCCCTTCTCCTCCAATAACCGCCAGAGCGCGCCGAGCATGGGTGCGTAAACCGACAAATGAACCCCCGGTGCTTTATAGAAACATTTTTAGCGGCTGGTGGGAAAGTGTCAACGAAATGGCGTTGTTCTGCACTGCGCCGCGTCGCTCATCACACCTAAGCTCCCGTCACCGTGCCCCGGACCCCCGGGGCACTTGCTCTAAATACGACAGGAGTAACTATAGGATGAATCGATTCAAGCCGCTCGGCTTGCTGGGTGCTGCGGCACTTGCCGCAATGCTGGTGTTTGCACCAGCGGCCCAGGCCACCAAGCTGAAACAACAGAACCTGACGCAACTCATCGGCCAGGCTGAAAGCATTGTTGCTGGAACCGTGCGATCGGTCTCCGATGGCATCGACCCGAATGGCGTGCCTTACACGGAAGTAACCATCGCCGTGGGCACGACGGCCAAGGGCAAGGTCAAGAGCGGCGAGGATTACACCTTTCGCCAGTTCGGCCTGCTCGAGCCGCGCACCTTCCCCGATGGTCGCCAATTGCTGGCCGTCTCTCCGGAAGGTTTTCCGCGCTGGGCCAAAGGCGAATATGTGATCGCCTTTCTCTACGTCCCTGCCTCGCGCACGGGTCTCCAGACTACCGCGGGCATGGCGCAGGGCAAGCTGACCAGCATCAACGGCCGCCGGGCCAACCAGTTCAACAACCTGGGCTTGTTCGAAGAAGTGATCGTCGATCCCGCCCTGCTCAACGCCGATGAAACGGCCATGCTCGAGACCCGCGGAGCCGTGGACACGCAGGTGTTCCTGGGGCTGGTGGGACGCGCTGTCGCCGAAGGCTGGATCGAAAACGGAGGTATGAAGTGATGAAATCGACACGAGCGACCCTGGCCGCTGCCCTTGTGCTGGCCACCGGCGCCGCGCAGGCGGCAGGACCGCTGTTCACGACGGACGGCGCAGAGCCCCAGCCTTATCGCTGGGATACGAGTAACGGACCCATTCCCGTGTGGACCGATGGGGGTGGTGCCTTCACCTGGGATGTCGACGGCGTGACGCCGTTCATCACGATCGAGCGCGCGAACGAAATTACGCAGTTTGCCTTCGATCAGTGGAGCAACGTTTCCACCTCCACGTTCGCTGCCGAGATCGCGGGCACCATCGAATCCCAGACCGGCATCGCCGACGTCACCGGCGCCAACGCCGCGGAGATTTACACCGTCGAGAACGGTTACGGGTTTTGGGTGCTGTATGACACCGACGGCGACATCCTCGAAGACTTCTTCGGTGTACCGAGGTGGGCTGTCCTGGGTATCGCCTTTCCCGAGTGGGCCACGGCAGACGGCACGATCACCGAGGCCACGGCCGTGATGAACGGCTGGTACGTCTGGGCGGACGACGTGGACGGCAATCGCCAGGCCGGCGTGTTCACGCACGAGTTCGGTCATGCGGTGAACCTGTCCCACTCCCAGGTAAACGGCCACATGGCCTACGCGAGCTACCCGGCCGCCTGGGGCGGCCCGGAGCTGGTGCCCGGCGTACCCGGCTGTGGTGTTGAACCCGTGCACCGCTATGATTTCAATCCGGCCTGGGACCCGTCCCTGCGCCCGGCCGATCCGGCTACCGTGGAGACGATGTTCCCCTTCATCGATACCCGTGGCCAGGCGGCGATCGAGCAGAGTACGGTCGACCATCCCGATGATGTGGCGGCCATTTCGGATCTCTACCCCAGCGCCGGCTATGCTGCCACGCGCGGCAGCATCAGCGGCGTCTTGCGGCTGAAGGACGGGTCGACGGAATACAGCGGTATCAACGTCATCGCGCGCAACGTCAATGACCCGCTCAACGACGCCGTGTCCGGCATGACCGGCATGCTGACGCAGGGCAAGGTCGGGCCTGACGGACGTTACGTCATCAACAACCTGACGCCGGGTGAGTTCTACGTCGTGTACGTCGAGGAAATCGTCGCTGGCGGTTATCCCACGACGCCCAACATGCTGATGTCCGAGCCGGAGTACTGGAACGCAACGGAAGGCGCCGATCCCGTCGTCGACAACGCTTGCGATGCGACGCCTATCCTCGCCGAGGCCGGCGTGACCAAAACCGCCGACTTTACCTTCAATGGCTATCGCAAGGGCGTGCAATTCACGCCGATCGTGTCGGCCCACCTGACCGACATGGCCAAAAACGGCCGGAGCTCGGCCGGAGTGGCCATGAACACGGCCTTCAAGTGGGACCAGAACAGGGGTCTCATTGTCTTGCCGCCGGAATTCAAGGCCAACCATGGCGCCCTGAACGCCAACGGCCGGAAGATGCTGGTCCAGGCCGACCTGGACGGTAACGGCATCCAGGAACCGGTGCTGTGGTCCGACGGCAAGGTCATCGAGCTGGGCGACCTCAACGGTGACAGCTGCGGCGGGAGCAGCCAGAACGGAAGCAACAGCGCCTCCGGTTTCGATCTCGACGCCAGTGGCAAGACGGCCACTGGCTTCGTCTACATCGACACGGACGGCGATGGCCGTTGCCAGAACAGCTCGAAGGGCGAAGTACTGCCTTTCATCTGGGATCAAAAGAACGGTATGCGCCTGCTCGACACCACCGGCCGCGTGGATTGGCAATGGGTAAGGGGCCAGGCTATTTCCGGTAACGGCGAGGTCATCGTCGGCAGCATGGGTGGATTCGAGGCGGTTGCCTGGGTCAATGAAGGTCCCATGATCAACCTCGGCGCCGAGTTCGGTGCGCGTGACACCTACGCGATAAACCATGACGGCAGCCGGGTGGTGCTGGATACTCGTGACGGAGTTCTGTTGTGGAACGCCCATACCGGCGAAACGCAAAACATCGGCGGTTTCGAGTGGTGCGTCGATGCGCCCTACAGCGATTTCTTCGGTACGGACCTGTGCGAGCTCTACGGCGCCGAGTTCATCCAGGAAATGGAGGGCGCGATTCCCGTGCTGCCGATCGATACCACCGCCGACGGCAGCGTTATTGCCGCCCGTCGCGGATCCTTCTTCACCGGTTTCGACGGTGTCTTGTGGATCGAGGATATGGGCTGGATCACCATGCAGGACTTCTTCCACAAGCAGGGCGTGGTTGAAGCGAAGCCAGTGCCGTTCAACAACCCCGTGGCCCTCAGCGCCAATGGTACGGAACTGGCTGGTGGCGTCACCGGCTCCAGCTTCTCCTGGCTGGTCGATATGGAACAAGTGTACGTCTGTGAAGGTGGCGTATCGGTGCTGACCGGGTTCCCCGGTGGACTCCGCGAGAAACTGGCGGAGGGCGCCTCGTTCGGTCGCTGCGAATTTATCGACTGATCAGCAACACCTGATCATGGTGTCCATGGAGGCGGGGGCAACCCCGCCTCTTTTTTGGTGGAGGCTTTCCGTCGCGCTGCGGACCTTCTCTTCGACTGACCATTGCAGCCCGGTGGCCGAGTCACTGGTTGAGGTTTGCAGCGAAGCAGCCGCGTGACAAACTGAAGATCCGCGTGTCGGCAGTTCGATTGACTCGAATCGGTCCGCTTGTGGCTATCACACTCGAGCACCCGTAGCTGGCCGTTCGCTCAATGTGGCGCTGATTCGCCCGCTGGCTATGCCGGTTATACTGGCCGATAACAACAAGAATATCGGGGACAGCCGGGTTGCTATTTAATTCACTCACATTCGTGGTGTTCTTCGCCATCGTGTTGTCGTTGCACTACTCGCCATTTTCGTGGCGGACCAAGAAAATCAATCTGCTGATCGCGAGCTACCTGTTCTACGCAGCATGGAACCCACCGTTCGTAGTCCTGCTCTGGATTTCGACGATCGTTGATTGGTTTGTGGCAAAGAAGATGTTCCTGGAGCAACGCAGCGTACGCCGACGCTTATTGCTGACCCTCTCAATCCTGGTCAACCTCGGCATCCTGGGCTGGTTCAAATACGGCAATTTTCTGCTTGAGAACTGGGTTCAGCTTATGTCCCTGGTGGGCATCGAGTGGCAGGCGCCGGGCTGGGACATCGTGTTGCCGGTCGGCATCTCGTTCTACACGTTTCAGACCATGGCATATTCGCTCGACGTGTATCTGAGACGCGCCGAGCCTTCGAAGTCGTTTCTGGACTTTTCCCTGTTCGTCACCTTTTTTCCACAGTTGGTTGCGGGCCCAATCGTTCGTCCGGCGCACCTGATTCCTCAATTCGCAGTCCCGCACATGGCTACCATGCGTCAGCTCGGCTGGGGCCTTGGGCTGATCGTGCTGGGCCTCTTCCAAAAGGTCGTGGTTGCCGACGGCCTGCTGTCACCGGCGGCCGAAGAGGTTTTCGGAGCAGACGCGCACGTCAGTTTCTGGGATGCGTGGTTGGGCACATTGGCGTTCTCCGGTCAGATATTCTGCGACTTCGCTGGCTACTCGACCACCGCTATCGGGGTGGCGCTGACGTTGGGATTCTCGTTGCCGAACAACTTTCGTTTCCCCTATGCGGCCATCGGCTTTTCCGATTTCTGGCGACGTTGGCATATTTCGCTATCTACCTGGTTGCGCGACTACCTGTACATCCCGCTGGGCGGCAACCGCAAGGGCCCTGGCCGAACCTATGTCAACCTGATGCTGACCATGCTGCTCGGCGGTTTGTGGCACGGCGCCAGCTGGACGTTCGTGGTGTGGGGTGGGCTGCATGGCCTTTATCTTTCGGTCGAACGCCTCCTCACAGCCAGGTTCGCTGGCGCGGCGATAGCGAAGACCTGGCTATTCCGGGTGTGGCTGGCTCTAGTCACCTACTTCTTCGTCAACCTGACCTGGGTGTTTTTCCGCGCCCAGGATTTTGGCACGGCGTGGCGCATGATCACGTCGATGTTTGGCTTTGCACCGCAAGATGCCGGCACACCGTTGCCGACGCTTTGGATCGTTCAGGTGGTCGTAACTATCGTGGCGATGGTTGCCATCCACTGGCGCATGCGCGACACCAGTATTGAAACCGTCGTGCAGAAGACACCCGCTTGGCTTCTGGGTGTAACGCTGGCCGCCATGCTTTTTCTAATCATCATCACCCAGGGTTCCGGCAATGCCTTCATCTACTTCCAGTTCTGATATCCCCTATCGACAAATCCCGGAGCGTAACTGGGGGCTGGTGTGGTTGATAAGCGCTGCGCTGGTCGTCGCAGCCGTCGCAAGCTGGGAGCTCAAGGCGCGTTCGATGCAGCATCTGCCCGGTGACTACGATGGCTACACCAACTTCACGACGCAGTGGGCCGAAGAGCGGCGTAGGCTCGACGAGCCCGATCACGATTTTCGCGTGCTGCTATTGGGATCGAGTCGCATGCTGTGGGCTGCAGACTTGGACATACTCGAGGAGGCGCTTGGTACGCGTCCTCTGCAGCTGGCGATCGCTGGCACCGGGCCCGCACTGATGCTGCACGGTATCGTCGAGAACACCGACTTCGATGGCCTGGTGCTGATCGGTGTTACGCCGTTTCTGTTCAACCGCCTTGACGAGGGTTTTTTTGGTGGGGATGCGCTTCGGTGGTACGAAGGTGCATCGCCATCGGAGTATTCCGGATACAAGATTCATTCGTTCCTGTCAGCACATCTCGGATTTCTCGATGATGGTTTCAAGTTATTCGAGCTGATCGACCACTACACAGATCTTCCGGAGCGCGACGGCGTCTGGGATCTCAACGCCGGCGAGTGGAAGCTTGGACATCATTATGCCGATCGGCAGACAGACATGTGGCCGCCCGTCGAGGTGGAGGGCAGCTTCGATAACGAACAGATCCTGGCGTTCTGGATGGTTGGCCTTGTTCGTGAGCCAGAGCCACCTGAAAAAATGGACGAAATGGCGCAAGCGGCCGTGGACTTTTTCTCGCCGCTCGTCGAGAAACTGCGGGCGCGAGGCGGTGACATCGTATTTGTCCGTATGCCCAGCAGTGGCAAATATCTGAATCATGACCTGGCCACACGTTACCGCGATCTCACATGGAACCCGATGGCAGAGGGAATTGACGCTGTATGGATCAATACGATGGACTACGATGAACTGTCCAGCGAGCTGGAGATTCCCGAATGGTCGCACCTGAGCCGCCGGAGCCAGGACGATTTCAGCCGTAGAATCGTGCCCGTAATTGAGCGACGTTACCTTGAAGCCCGGGGTCGGAGCATCCGTGAGGTTATCGGTGCTCCCGATCGGAGCGACTGACAGGAGGCCAATATGAAACTGTTCGTGGCAGTCGACTTTTCGGACCCGACGGACTTGATATTGCGGGTTGCAAAACGGCTCGCGAAGAGTCTCGACGCGTCCGTCTGGGTTGTGCATGCGGCCGAGCCAGAACCGGACTTTGTTGGATACGACGCCGGCCCCGAGGTCGTTCGTGGCCAGGTAGCGAAGGAACTGCGCGAAGAGCACCGACGCCTTCAACAGTACGCGGACCAGTTGCGCGAAGCGGGCGTGGATGCCAAAGCGATATTGGTTCGCGGACCCACGGTTCAGGCATTGCTGGCGATGGCCGAGAAACAGGGCGCCGATCACATCGTTGTCGGTAGTCATGGGCGTGGCATGGTGGCCGAGATGCTAATGGGTAGCATTTCGCAGGGCCTGATTCGGGCCGGGCGCTGGCCGGTGACGGTGGTGCCAGTGAAAAATCCGAAGGAATAATTTGCCAGGCGAACGATCCTGGGCTTCGCACCGAAGCACCTCAGACTGATTAAGGTACGCCCTTTGGATACTATCAGATTGACAAACCCGGACTTGTTCTGTCGTACCGAGTCTAGCGAGTGCGCCCCATGCCGCAAATTTGTGGATGATTCGGAGTGAGGTCATTTCATCGATCTCAATTGGTGGCTAGATTTTCCGACCCCATTGCGCAGATTAGCTTCGTGAATTTTGCGTAAGTGAGCCCGGCAAAGTTTCGCAAAGTAGTGCAAATTCGCAACGGACGCCCCGGCAACTGGTTGAAAAATATAAATCCAATCAACGGCTGGGATTTCTGAAAATCCGCGTGTCGGCAGTTCGATTCTGCCCCTGGCCACCATTCTTTGAATCAAGCTGTCCAATTAACGAGACCCGGTGTGATCTCACAACCGCATAAACTGCTGTCGCGTTCGTGACCAGGCGTAACCCAGCAATACGGCCACAAAAAACACCTCTGCGCCGAAATTGATGACCGAACTGATGAATTGCTGCAGCCATTCGGGAAACTCGAACGGCAACAGACTCGTGAGTAAACCAAGCACCGCGTCAGTGAAGAGGTTAGTCACGTACAACGACAGCTTGATCGTGAATATAGACACCGCCGCAGTGATTCCCGATTCGAACGCAGACTTGAACAGCGTCTCGACGTCATGAGAATGGGCGATCGGTAGCAACATCCAGACGCAGATGATAAACGACGTCGTCACGCCGTCGGTGCGCCCGAACAAGCCAAGATTGGCGCTGGGAACGGACTGCAGCCACGTGAGCAGCACAATAGCGATCCAGCACAGGGCCCACAGGGCGAGCAGGTGGGGCGCCACCTTGATCCAGTTTTGCTCTGCTTCCGCTGCGGTGAAATCGCG
>Ga0209957_1000286_pt1 | contig 11357 bp, 6 predicted proteins | sample SalPonF2_A_D2_MG_FD_185724 | JGI IMG/M metagenome (GOLD analysis project Ga0209957, IMG submission 185724) | Salt pond soil microbial communities from South San Francisco under conditions of wetland restoration - Salt Pond MetaG SF2_A_D2_MG... ... | reverse complement strand
TTTCCTGCATGATATTAAGTAATGCAACCTGAATACGGGGCTGTAAATCGGGCAACTCATTTATGGCGAAGATACCTCTGTTGGTTCTTGGAATAATCCCGAAATTAATAACTTCTTCATCCGCAAGGGTGATTTTTCGTGTAGCTGCCTTTATCGGATCAATATCACCGATCAGATCAGCCACCGTTGTATCGGGTGTCGCCAGTTTCTCAGCATATCGATTTGATCGGTGGACCCATTCAATGGGTGTATCATCCCCTTTTTTCTCAAGTAACTCGCGGGCATATTTTGATATGGGATGAAAGGGATCATCATTGATCTCGGATCCTGCTACAATGGGCATATACTCATCCAAAAAATTGATTAACATTCGTAATATCCGGCTTTTCGCCTGACCCCGGAGCCCCAACAGCAATGTATCATGTTTCGCTAATATGGCATGCTGTAACTGTGGAATTACCGTTTTATCATACCCCAGAATACCGGGGAATAATGTTTCCCCATTTTGCATTTTCGTAATCAGGTTCCGTCTCATCTCTTCTTTTACAGAAACGGATTCCCATCCACTTTTCTTAAGGTCTCCCAGTGTTTTTATTTTTTGGTATGAAACCGTCATTAAAAAATACTCCTTTAAGCTGATTTAAGATTTTAAACCTGTCTACTTAACCTGAACCAATTCTATTATTACTGCATTCCCTTATTTACTCAAAAACGTAGATTAAGGATATTTTGTAAAGCTTTTGCTTTGATCCAGGTTTCTTCCCATTCGTTTTCCGGTTCTGAATCGGATGTAATGGCTCCACCTATACCATACGTTAGTAATCCTTTAAAAATTATAGCAGTGCGAATCACAACATTAAAATCAAAGTTGCCTTCCGGGGTAAAATAGCCGATTGCACCGGAATACAAGCCTCTTCGAGATTGTTCTAACTCCTCAATAAGCTCCATGGCCCGTATTTTAGGTGCCCCCGTCATAGATCCCATTGGGAAACATGACCGGATACTTTCTACCGGTGATATATCTTCACGAATACCCGATGATATTTTAGAAACCATTTGGTGTACGGTCTTAAAACTATAAACTTTGCATAATTCTTCAACCTTTACGGTACCCGGCCGGGAAATTCTGTTCAAGTCATTTCGAACAAGATCAACAATCATGAGATTCTCTGCACGATCTTTAACTGATGATTCTAATTCTTTTATTAAGCGGGTGTCCTCTTCTGCAGATAAACTTCTTTTACTCGTACCTTTGATGGGTTCGGATATCAATTTGTCAGCTGTCTTCTTAAGAAACCTTTCGGGAGACGCTGAACAAACCGAAACATCCTTAGTTTGCATAAAAACGCCAAAAGGAACCGGGCCATAATTTTTCATACGAAGATATAATCCATATGGATCACCCGAAAAAGTACTACTCAATTGATGCGAAAGGTTAATTTCATAGCTTTCACCCTCGTATATCATATTCTTCGCTTCACGGATACATTTAAGGTAATCCGATTTGGACACATTTGATCGTAAATCCCCGGTTTTGAATGGGTACTTATTGTGTTGATTACTGAATACTGTTGGTTTTTGGATCAGTGCCTTATTATCAGTAATTATATGACTCCCGGAATTATGCGCCTCACTCACCAGAAAAGACGGTTTAAAAAAATAGAGATCCGGTAATTTTGGGGAAGGCCGGAATTCAGGATAAAAACCGGTTGTATAGTCTTTTAAATCATATGAGAGATATCCAAAATGCCAGCCGGGATATGCTGAACGAAAGTATTTTAATGCTTCCCATGGATTCAATTTCAATTTTTCGATAGTTCCATCAACATGATTATGTATACTGATATCATCACCAAATGCTCTAATTTCAACTTCCGGGTTACCGGCCAAAAAACTGGTATTGGAAGAAGGATGATCAGTTGATTGTGATTCCAATAAAATAACCGGACCCTGATCTCGCAGGATATTAATGACCTCGTCATTTATTAGAGCCACAAATAGCGTATTCTGTCTTTAAATAATTTCTTGAGTGTCTGATATGCCGGATGATCGATTGTATACGTAACATCATTAATTTTCGATACGGAATTCATTTCTTTGATAGAATTCGTTATCCACACAGCCTCGGCACTGCTCAAATCTTCCATTGTGTATTTCCCCTCACGTATTTTATAATCGGTATCCTGCTCTATTAAAGTCATTAATAACCCCCTCGTTATACCCGGAAGTATATCACACTCCAATGAAGGTGTATGAACAGTATCCTTTTTTAACCAGAAAAGATTTGCTGTAGCGGCTTCACTGATATATCCATCTGTCGTTAGCATCAAGGCTTCATCAGCTTTTTTTTCCTTTGCCTGTCTTTCAGCAAGGATATAACTGATACCATTCGATAATTTAAAAGATGAACTAATAAGAGTTCCTGGAATTTTCCGTTGATCCACAATAGCCATTGTTACCGGTTGTACATTTTGGATGATGGGTGCCACTGTTACCAGGAAAGTGCTTCTGCTATCTTTTTCTGTCTGATATCCCGGAGTCCCATTACGCCATACCTGAATCCTGATGCGAGCATCAATCTCAATTAATTCACTCTGTTCAAGTAACTTTTCAATAATATGAGCCAGATAATGTTCCGTGAAAGCTGCGGGTATTTTGATACCTAAATATTTCATGCCATCTTTCAAACGGTCTATATGCCGGTCGAGTGCTACAAAACGCCCCTGATATGATCTGAGCGTTTCAAAACAGCCGTCACCATAATAAGCAGCCCTCGATTGTGCCCTGATCTTAACTTCCTGCAGTGGAAGTATATTGCCATTTAAAGATGCATAAATCATATAAAATCACACCTAAGATAATTATTCTTGTTGCTGTAACGCCATTTGCAGTTTCTTCAGAGTTGAATTATTCCGATATCCTGCATGTGAATATAATAACTTACCATTGGGTTTATAAACCATAAAAGTCGGTAAACCGGGTACTTTCAATTGAAAATAGAGATCATTACCCAGGACAAATCTGAATGGGAAATGGCCATTTTTCTTGAAATATTTATTCACTGAGGGACGCGATTCCCTTACTGATGCCGCTATTACTGTAAGTTTTCCCGGATAGTTATGTTGTAGTTTTTCCAGGTCTTTAAACAGATATAAAGAGGGATCGGCATAAGACGACCAAAAATCCAGAACAACATATCTGCTCCTGAAATCAACGACCCTGACGCTGTCATCTTTGAAAACATCTTTCAAGTAAGAGTGTGCTATCTGATCTTGTTCTTTTTCGGCTTTTTTATAAAAATCATCTTTGGCACTAACGTGCAGGTAGATAGTACTTATGGCAATAAGCAATATTGAAACTATTGCCACAATAATCGCAAACCTGTTAAAATATTTCGGGTCTATCCGTAAACTCATTTTCTGTCTTTATTGAATGTGCTTCTTTGATCGGCTAATATACGAGCTTTATCACTTTTTAATAAACACAGTGAAATAAAAAAGGAGCTTTTATAAGCTCCTTCATAACGTTTAAATCAGTTGGCAAGTATCTTCGCCGATAACGGAGGCAGGTTTACTGTAAAACTTCGTTTCTTCACTTCGACATTTCCGTCATCGAGCAAACTCTTCAGATGTCGGGAGCTACGTTTTAAAAGGCCGGTTGAAACAGTAACAGCTTCCGATTTATCTCCCCTGTTAATGAGTACAAAAGCAATGTTTCCTTTTTTATTATACCGTGCAAAAGCAATAATTTTATTCTTATCGTTTGTATAAACCGTTTTATATAAACCGGTATTAAATACTTCATTCTCTGAACGAATCCGGGCGAGCTTTTGATACCAATTGAATAAGTTCTGATGAAAGTACACACTGTCACGAGGTCTGGGCCTCGATAACGGATCATTAACTTCTGTTTTATATTTCATATCCGGCCAGACCATTGGCTTACGATCATCCGGATCATCGGCACCCCACATACCGGCTTCATCTCCATAATATATCATGGGTGAGCCTACATACGTAAATTGAAACAATGCTATCATTTTTTGAATCTTCCGCTCACCGGCATTCGGAGCACGCACATCATACCCCTGATAAGCTTTACTTTTTTCTTTGAAAGCATGATCGGAATTGACAATCTGGGAAGCCAGTCTCTCGGTATCATGGCTATCCATCAGGTTCATCATCGCCAGGTTATCAACCCATGGGTAATCGGCTCTGACATTGGCCAAACTGGTATCCAATTGAGATGCCGTATACTTTTGAGTTATGAAAAACTTGCTCACCCTTCTCGTAAAACGATAATTCATTACAGCTGTAAATTCTTTACTATTTATATAGTTAACGGCATTTCGCGACCATATTTCGGCAGATGTGAAAGCATTAGGATTGATTTTTCTGACGAGGGCATGCCATTGATCCCAAAAATTATGGCCTATTTCTTCTGCCACGTCCAACCGCCATCCATCAATACCATCCGAAGGGTCTCCGTCTCCATTCGGATCCATCCAGCGACGTGTATCCGCAAAGATAATTTCTCGCACCGGTTCGATTATATTTCCATTCTTTTTCGTCCAGACAGGCAATCCTTTATATCCCCACCACCCTTTATAATTAAACTCATTGGTATCGGGAGTGGCGGGATTATCAAAAGATGTGACTTCATACCAATTTTTAAATTTCGAATGTTGTTGATTCTTCACCAAATCACGAAAAGCCCAAAAATCCGTACCCGTATGATTGAAAACACCATCGATAATCACTTTCATCCCTCGATTATGTGCTTCTTTTATCAATTTGAGGAACATTTTATCTGCTGATGTCCATACCCACTTTGATGGGTCAGAAGAATCTTCATTCTTCATCATTTCAGCATCACCTTTGGGATCCGGGCCGAAGAAACGATCGACATGGTGATAATAGCTGGCATCATATTTATGTAGAGAAACCGCATCCTGTACCGGATTAAAATAAATGGCATTCACCCCGAGTTTCTTTAGATAATCTAATTCATCGATCACCCCCTGCAGATCGCCGCCATAACGACGATAATTTACGAAATCATAAAAGCCTGGACCTACTCGCTGCTCCCATGCTGCCCGCTGATACCAATCACCTGTCCACGTCGAAATTTTCCAACCCTTGGGTGCATGAATTCGCTCAGCCGTCGGTTCATTATTCTTGTCACCGTCTCTGAACCGCTCGGGAAATATTTGGTACCAGATAGCATGTTTACTCCATTCCGGAACAGGAGGAGCCGATTTTATTTGGGCGCGACAGTACCCACTACCGATAATTAATATGATTACGCCAAAGATAAGATTGACAACAATTTTTTTCATTTCATCACTCTATATTTTATGATTTCAGGCGAAGAGCATCCACTTGGTCGTAGTGACCTAAACTGTTAATTGATAATTATTAGCTGTTTCCTGATTTGCACCTTTGGACCTTTGGACCTAACCATATTTATTTACTTAACCCTAATCTTATTTAAGCAGCATCATCTTTTTAACAAATACATGATTTTTTGTAATCAACCTGGCAAGATACAGCCCACTACTTAACTTATTGGCATCAAATGTAACCGTATATTCCCCTGCAGCCTGCTGTTTCTTATTTACCAGAGATGCAACCTGCTGACCGAGTACATTATATATCTCAAGTCTCACATTTGAGGGCGATGCCAGTTTATAGGTAATATTAGTTGTCGGATTAAATGGATTCGGATAATTTTGTTCCAGTTCGAATTTTTGTGGAACACCGTTTGATTGACTTTCCTGATCTTTGATATCTGTCAATATACCCTGTTCAGGAGCGGGTAATTTTTTTGTTGTATATATATGAAATTCACCGGGTTGCAAATCGACTGATTGTTGATTACTCGTCACATTGACTGATTTACCGCTGAAATAATCATACCATGTGCCGGTCTTCTGGAAATTAGGTGGCATAGTATGCGAAATGACATCAAAATTACCGATGATGTTAACATCCATTGAGGTATCATTCAGTTGGATCTGTTTTAGCGCACCACTGACATTCATGGTATAATTTGAAGTCTGAAAGACAGGATATTTTTCTTTTAAAGTAATCAACGTTGAAAAGACTTTATTGAGCTTAGCCCTGTCTTCATCATTCATATAATCCCATCGAATCGGTTTTTTTCCAATTCGCCCATTATAATTTATTGAATAATCATAACCCATTTCCTCGAACTGCCAGATCATTTTGGGTCCGGGGATAGTAAAAAAGAAGGCCGCATTTTCTTTAATACGATTAAGAGCCGTTGACAAATTTTTAATGTTATAACTGCCACTACTGTTTCCATACTGTAAAGTTTTATACATTATCCGTTCTTCGTCATGGCTTTCCATATAAGCAATCAGATTGGGTTTACGCCAGTTTCTGTATTCGTAAGATGCACCCGACAGATCCCAACCATTGGAATAACCCATGGCAGCCTGAGCATAACTGTAATTCTCATTTCCCCATATCATCATCCCGTAATTGGATAGTACTTTTTCTTCACTGTTTTCAGTGAAGAGTTCCAATATATCATATGCGGTGGAGTCGGTTTGCCAAATGTGATCGGCGTAATGCTCCAGTATTTTAATTCTGGATATATCATACGCATACCCATCTCCAGGTGTATTGGTAAATCCCTTGGCGAAATCAAAACGGTAGCCATCGACATGAAAATTTTTAATCCAGTAACTGGTTACACGATCCACAAAATATTGGGTAGCCTTGCTCTCATGATTGAAATCATAACCCCAGCTGTATGAAGTATTTGGTGACGATTCATTAAACCAGGGATTTTCGGCAGACGGATGGCCGTTTTTAAAATACATGCGAACCATAGGTGACTGTCCGTAAGAGTGATTTAATACCATATCCATGATTACGGCAATACCCTTTTGATGGCAGTCGTCGATAAATTGTTTCAAATCGACTGCCGGACCATAATATTTATCAGGTGCAAAATAAAATATCGGGTTATACCCCCAGCTGTCATTCCCTTCAAACTCCGTTACGGGCATCAGCTCTATGGCATTAACGCCCAAACGCTGTAAATATCCAAGTGTATCAGCCAGGGTTTTATAATCATGATTAGCCGTAAAATCTCTAACCAATAATTCATAAATCACAAGGTTGTTTTGATTTGGCCTTTGAAAATTACTGTCATGCCATTGAAAATTCGTCTGAGCTGTTTGTAAAGTTCCAACAATATGGTCCGTTTTACCGGTGGGATACGGTTTAAGATTCGGATAAGTGGCAGAAGTAATAAATTTGTCATTATTCGGATCAAGAATCTCATGAGAATATGGATCCGCTATTCTCAGATTACCGTCAATTAAATATTGAAAAGCATATTTGGTACCGGGAGACAGATTGTGCAGTTTGATCCAATAATAAACGCTATCGGCATTCACCGAATCACGTTTCATATAATAATTGGGATCAATCTGCCAATTATTGAATCCGCCTATGACATAAACGAATTTTTTATGAGGGGCAAATAATGATAAAGTGGCTGTAGTAGGATCATTCGGATCATAATTAATACCGTCTTCTATACCGGCAGGCCGTGCCTGATTCACTATTGGTGCATTAACTACATAATCAAATGAGGTTGTATCATTATTGCCATTGCCATCACTTCCGATCAGAGTAACGGGAATTTTGCCGTAATTGGAAGCCGTAATAGCATATGTGAGAGAATCCCCATTAACTGTTTTCACTTCTGTCCCGTTAACCAGTAACGTAAGAGAGATACTTCCTTTTCCTATTAACGTACCTCTCGCTACTACATTAAACGTACTGTCTTTCTTAATGAAAACATTATCTGAGACAGGATTAGTGAATTTTACATGAACTCCGGGTTGATAAACCGGGACGAAGATATCGGCACCGCCAACATCCCTTCCTGTCTTTGAACCATCAGAATTTCTAAAGACAAAAGCCAGGTCCTTAACTACTTCAGTTGTGTCTGTTATGCCATAATATTTTCGAACATTTGGGATGATCAATTGATACGTATCAGTCGCAATACGGGTCATAAGGGCTTTCGGTATATTTTGATCCCAGGCCGCAATAACATGCGTCCATCCATCCGCTTTATTGGTTAAAACCCCTGTATGAGCATACACATCCCCTGTATATCCGGACAGTCCACCATCTCCCTTATCCGCATGAAATGTAACGACGACCGTGTCTTGCGTAGTAGGGAAAACAGGTACGGTGGTTACAACTTGTGCAAAACCGGTATTAAAGAAAAATAAAATGGATAATGTTGATAATAAAAAATTGTAACGTTTTTTCATCTCATTGTTTCTGGCGTGTAAAACTTAAGTTCTTTATATCTAAAATGGCTGCAAGTTTATACCATGATGAATAGAGCAAGAAGATCAGATGGCAATTACCAGCTATTTTATTAAATAACCTTTTCTTTAATATTCTTTGATGTAGAATCTCTTAAAATTAATTCAGGGGAAAAAACAGTATGTGAAATCATAGCTTTTCTATTATGTAATCGATTCATAAGCTTTTCTACGGCTAAAGCTCCCATCTCATACATAGGCTGACGCATTGTTGACAATCCAAGGTATTCCGATATTTGAATATCGTCAAAGCTTATCAGGGGGATCTGTTTATTATAATCTTTCATTGCTTTCAGAGCGCCAACTGCCTGAATATCAGAAGCGCTGAAACAGGCATCAGGTTTTTTCCCGCTTTTTAGCAACTTGATCATGGCCTCATAACCTGCTTTCTCAGTGAAGCCGTCACGGTCGAGGTCATCACCTTTTACAATCAAATCTTCATCAACGAGATACCCTGCATCTTCCAGAGCTCGTTTATATCCTAAAACTCTGTCTCTCGTTGGTTTGGCCTGTGGTAATGCCGAAATCATGGCAACCCGCTTATAATTATGTCTCAAAAGAAATTGTGTAGCTGTATAAGCTCCTTCAACGCTATCCACACTAACTGAATCAAATCCGGTGTGATATTCATCCATTAATGTGATGGGTACATCATATCTTTTTAATGATTCCCACAAAGATTCTTCCAGGTGTATTGAAATAAATAAGTAACCATCTCCCATTCCTTTACGAAGGACATACTCAACCTGATCGACCAGATTCACATTCGGTTTGATATTATAAATATTCAAATCGTAATTGAACTCAGTAAGCTTATCCTGAATACCCGCCAATACTTCCATAAAGAAATAATTGGAAATTACGGGAACCAGAGCCATAATTATTTTGGTATTTCTTCTGGCCAGGCCCTGGGCAAATGCTTTTGGATGATACCCCATTGCGTCAGCTATACCAAGTATCTTTTCCCGGGTTTTTTCAGAAACATTTTTATTGTTATTGAAAACCCTCGATACCGTGGCAATGCTTACCCCCGCTTTTTTGGCTATATCATAAATGGTAGCGGACAACTTCTCCTCAACAGGTGACTATGAAATGTTTACTAAATTAATCTTTATAAAAAGAGGATACGGACAGTATCATCTGCCCGTATCCAACTGTGTCTGAAGACTAACAGCTTATTTGAGAAGAATCATTTTCTTATCAGCTGTAAAATTACCGGCTTTTAATCGGTAAATGTACATACCTGATGCCAAATGAGATGCGTCGAAAGAAATACTATGTAATCCTGCCGACATTTTACTATTAATCAGTGTTGCTACTCTTTGTCCAAGCATATTATAAATAGTAAGTCGAACATTACTTGTTTTGGGAAGAGTAAAACTGATATTTGTTGTCGGGTTAAATGGATTTGGATAATTCTGTGACAGGTTGAACTTGTTTGGCATATTGCCTTGCCCATTATCACTAATGGCTGTCAGAATATTTTGATAATCCGGTGGGGTCTCAACAGCCAAATCTTGTCCAGCTGACCAAGTCAAACTAGCCATAGTATAGGTAGCCGGCCATTGTAGTTTTCCACCGACATTCTTCGGTACCATGAATTGATAATAGCGGCGACCACTATCATAACCACCACCATTCCAAACAATCGGATCACCTTTAAGGTTAAATACATTGCCATAACCTACCGTGAAACCGAAGTTATTCAACGTTGGGGTTTTAAGTTGAAGTGTATCCGTATAAACGCCGTCACCATCCGGATCTTTCAGGCGAAGTTTCTCGATGGATGCGGCTGACTTAGCATCAGTTATACCTGATTGCCCCACTGTAATACCCTGAGTCAAACCAAAGAATGTTGTCTCAAAGGATATATATACAGAATCCTTGGATGGGTTGAATGGCTGTGCAACACTGGCATCCATAGCAGGATTCATATCAATATTTAAGATAACCTTAGGTGCAGCACCACCATCAGTATTTGCGGCGGTAATTAAACCTTCAGGCGGTATGCCGTTAAAGCTGCCTTCGGCTACTGTCTGTTGTGTTTGATCGGTAAATGCATAAAGTCTGTTAGCGCCCCCTGTTGTAGCAGGTTCTTCCCACCCATTATCGGCAACAATACCTTCTAAAAAATTTGAACTGGTAGTATCGAAACGAGTATAATTCCAGTGTACATAATATTTAAAGTTCACATTTGAACCGACTTCTCTGTTCATCTGCATAGTGGCAAAATAAACATTGTTCCCAAGGGAACTTGAAGACATATTTTCTTCACCCCAGCTATTGAAACCACCTCGTAATGAAACACTATCAATAGCAGAATTGAAATAACCAAGTGCATCAAGGATGCCTACATTAACACTGAAGTTAACATTAGCATTTACAATTTGTCCTGTTGCAGGTGCTATATCATTAAAGAAGACCCAGTGAATGGTAGTATCAGCAACAGTACTAAAATCTATGCTACGATTACTTGGACTAAGTTTATCTTCCCATCCTGCTTTTCTGCTTTTTGTACCAACATAAAATTTCCAGTCTATGTGATTTTTGGCAGCTAACAGAGTATCCTTATTAAAATATGCAACACCCTGATAAAACATATTAGCACCGGATGAAGCAACCTGAGCGCTATCTATATATACGCCTGTGTCGTTACCCCAGGTCAATGGATTTACACTTCCCCGAACTTCGACTGTATCGGTTTTAGGATCAAATTCTCCCAACTGTATCAAATTACCAATATCTACTTTAAAGTAGATCCCAACGGTATCTGTTTTTTGTGCAAATGGACTTGTACTACCACTTCCGGAATCATAATAATGTAAAGCTACAGTACTATCTGCAGTGGCACTGCTTGGTAATACGAACTGATGATTATCACCACTTTCCCAGCCACCGTTATTAACGGTTCCTACTTCTTTGGTTGTATCGCCAAATCCTGTCCAATATTTATAATTCAATGTATCACCCGGGGCCA
>Ga0209957_1000284_pt1 | contig 11407 bp, 7 predicted proteins | sample SalPonF2_A_D2_MG_FD_185724 | JGI IMG/M metagenome (GOLD analysis project Ga0209957, IMG submission 185724) | Salt pond soil microbial communities from South San Francisco under conditions of wetland restoration - Salt Pond MetaG SF2_A_D2_MG... ... | reverse complement strand
ACTCACTTTAACCATGAGTGCAAACAAAGCTGTCCGAAAAGATCTTTTACATTTTCTCGATGCTGTCCAAAAAGCTGCTTGATCAAAAATGTCTTAATATTGGAAAATTAATGCAATATTAGGGTTAAGTGAAATCATAATATCTTCCTCTTCTTTTGTATGAGAAAATTTTATGGTGATGGAGACAGATAAAAAGTAGTGAAAAACGGAACAAAATCTAGCAATAGTTCAGCTTTAAGCTGTCAACAGGAAACCCGGTTCAATTGAGAAGAATTCTAATGTATAATACATTATGGTGGTATCAGTATTCAGCAGTCGGAATTCGAAATTCTATCTGTTCATACCAAAAGGCAAAAACTTTGTCTGTCGGGAAATCCTGACACTTTGTGTAGGGAATGTTTGAAAAATGATGTTACGATTGTAAAAGTTCACTCCAAAGAAGTCATTCCATGCTGAATGGCGAACTTTACAAGGGTTGGAAGATCTTTGATGCCCAACTTCTGCATCAGCCTGCTACGGTAGGTTTCTATGGTTTTGGGAGATAGAAAGAGAGTACGTGCGATCTCAGCACTGGACTGACCTTCGACAACCAACTGAAGCACCTCGCGTTCGCGTGGACTGAGGTGTTTAATAAGACTCTCCTTAGAATCAGTCCTTCGCTGATGAATATAGTCTTCGATAACTCTATGAGAAATGCGATCGGATAGAAAGCGGTGCCCGGAATAAACTGCGCGAACAGCCCTAACCATTTCTTTACCTGCAGATTCTTTGAGCAGATAGCCCGTGGCACCGGCCTCCAATGCACGGAAAATATGCTCCTTACTTGAGTGCATCGAAAGAATGATTATGCGCGTAGAGGTTTTTGAATTAAATATCTGCGCTGTAGCTTCAATTCCGTTGAGTATCGGCATGGCGATATCCATTATGACCACATCGGGGGTTAGCCGCTGAATTTCGCGGACAGCCTGGCGTCCATCCGGGGCATCACCAATCACGGTGATGTCACCTTCCACCTCCAAAATGAGTCGCAGTCCTTCGCGCATCATAGCGTGATCATCTGCAATAAATACGGTTATTGTCATACGACTATCTCCTAAATTCAGTGATGACCCGTGTTCCTTTACCCGTCTTGGATTCAATACGTACGATCCCACCCAGGGCAGCAGCTCTTTCCTTCATTGTAGTGAATCCCCATCCGGGCAGCTCTTTGGACCGGTGTAGGGCAGCGAAATTAAATCCCCGACCATTGTCTTCGACGATCATACGCAAATGATCGTCAGCATCTTCCAGCATTACAGTTGCCAAGCTAGCCTCAGCATGCTTGGATACATTGTTTAAAGCCTCCTGCGCAATGCGAAAAAAGATAGATTCAATGATCAGCGACAACCGGGGGGAAGGTTCCTCTCCACGAACTTCAACATCAATTTCTGTTCTATCTGAAAAGCGCTCGCAGTACCAACGCAGCGCAGCCAACAGCCCATAGTCATCTAACACCGGAGGGTGCAGTTCGGCCATCACATCCCGAATATGCACTGTGGTTTCCTCAACTAGACTCATGGAATCCTGCAGCCGACCTCCTATTTTTGTATTCGATTCATTGGACAGCTGATTCGTAATGATGTTTAGATTTAGGTTTAAGGCCGATAGACTTTGTCCGACCCGATCGTGAAGTTCCTGGGCCAAGTGTTTGCGTTCGGTTTCCTGTACTTCCTGGATACGGGCTGCCAAAGCGCGGAGTTGTTTTTCTGATTTTCTTAGTGCCTTCTCCATCCGATTTCGCTCTGCTATCTCCTGTTTCAGATTAACATTAGATTTTTTGAGATCAGATGTACGCTCTTCAACCCTTTTTTCCAGATTGTCATGTGCTTTTTGCAAGGCATCTTCAGCCCTTTTTCTATGAATAGCTATTGCGTAAATAGCTGCGATCCGATTTATCAGCCTTAGATCTCGCCGTCTATAATCTCGAATGGGGTTAGCAAGGGAAATTTGTCCCACTGCATCATTGCCAAACGTTGCCGGTGCAGAAAGAAAACGATGAATCGGCATATGGCCTTCTGGGATGCCAGCAGATCTGGAGTCTTTCGAAGCAGAATTCGTTAAAATGGCTCTCTGGTTTTTTAAAACCCATCCCGAAAGTCCGTGATATGTTTTAAAAATGATGTGTTTTTCTTTCACTTGACAGATTTCCCAAATATCCCGGGACATCGTTGGACTTATAAGATAACCCGTTTCCGGATCAATATAGCCTGCATACCCCAGAGCGCTGGATGTAAGTTTTTTTGACGTCTCCAGCACCTGAGAAGAAATATCTTCTATTGATGATGTTGAGATGAGTGTTCGAGATAGTTCGGATAAAGCGTTGTTAATATCTGCCTCCCATGACAATGCTTCCTGTATGCGTTTGCGCTCTGTTATCTCCCGGCTCATGCCATCGGTCATTGTTTGTAATTCCACGGTTCGTGTTTCAAGCTGCCTAATCATTGGATTGGTGATTTTAATGAACAAACTCACCCCGGCCAACACAACAAGGACGGTAAAGAGCCCCGCAATTGCTCCAGCCTTTAAAAATGGTTGGCGGATCTCTGACAGGTCAATTTTGGCCACGATACCTAAATCTAACTCAGCCACCGGCTCATGTGCTGCCATAACAACCTCCCCTCGGTAATCGAGCCCGATCACTGTCCCTGAACGACCAAGTAAGGCCATTCGCATCGGTTCAGCCAGCTCTGAGACGAAAGGTACAGGCCTTGGACGATCAAGATCAAAGTGCCGATGACTGAGCAAAAAAATGATATTATCCTCTTCTTTCTTTGATAGAGTAAATTCACCTGTCTTACCAAATCCTGCATAGTGTTCATGGGCGTCGATGATCTGACTTAACGTCGCTGCTTCCGGGCCCTCCGGAAGACCCTGGCTGTAATTCTCATTAAATCGAGCAACAGCTTCTATGAGACGCGCTTGACTTTGTGCCGTTTCGACCAGTCGCGCCTGGTTTTCTTTAAAAGCTGTGCGATATAACGTGGCAATTGCAACCCCAGAAACAATGAGTGATGATACAGCCATGATGAAAATCAATAAAAAAACTCTCTTCTTTTCATCCATAATACTCTCTCCAGAGTAGTGTAAAATTGAAAAAAGGCATAATCGAAACCGAATTTGTCTTTAACAGGATAAAAAATGTCAGGGTTTTCAAAGAAAGTAAGGACTGGATCAGGTAAATCGCTAAAAACTTTAAATTATTCTGTAAAGATATAGAAGTGAAGATTACATGTCAAATATAAATCTCCTGTAAGGCATAACAAAAGGCCTTTTAGAGACGATAATGGGCCTAAAAAAAACCTTCTATGCTACATCTTTGAACATTTATCCTGCTCCTATGTGTTTTCCAAGAAGTGATTAGGCTTTCTGAAATAATAGCATTTCGGAAGCCTAAATTTTTCATTTATTATCAAAAAACAATAGTATTGTCTGTCAGGAAAGCTTGACAATATGTGTAGGGGATGTTTGAAAAATGACATTGCTTACGGAAAAGGGTCAATTCTCAGAAGGCAACCCATATCTGAGGGTGGAGCTGACCAGATATAGAGCATCTTTTAGGATGGTGGCAGTTCCCATGTATTCGGGGATATATCGGAATTAGTCTTCATATTCGAAAAACGCAGATTGCCATAATATCAAGGTGATTCCCATTTGTGATATTAGAATACCGCGGTTTTGGATAAAGAGATATCGGTAATTAAGGCTCCATTGCGATTAGGTCTAGAGAGCGCAGCACAATCTCACCCCCACGCCCTCACAGCGGAAAGTGATGGGCTCTAAGCTGGTATTTAAAACGAAGCCGCCTCGGCAAAGGTTTCTACAATTTTTAACAAGAATACCCCAAAACCAATTGGAATCGGGGTATTTGCCAGTTCAATTCAATAAATCCAAATTAATGAATTCATTGTTTTGCTATTGACCAGCATTTTATTACCTGCTCTCGATAGGTATCATAATATGTGCATAGGGAGTATCTGGCCACATTATCCATGGCCCCCCATTCAGGTGATCTGTAGAAATGTTCTTCAACATATCCGTGTTGGGAATTAGCATCATAAGGTGGGAACCAAGGTCAGTCACCCAATCCTCTTTTCCTGTTGGTTTAGTAGCATATGGATCAATGTTGCTCACCGGTGTGTCACCCATTAGCATATAAGCAAACCCGATCTCGGTATAAGTCGGCTTCTCTTTATTTACATAAGCATTCAAAAAGTTGAGCCAGGGTTCGTTGACACACCATGGATCATTGCCAGGGGTATCCGGTCTATCGGGTAGGCAGGTCCATCCGTTGTTTCCTTCACGCAATGTCTTAAAATTCCAATCAATAACTTTGGCATTGGCAGATATTGAAGCTGGAGCAGCACTCATTGCGCTCTGAATTTGGGTGTCCGCAAGGGCATTTCCAGTCATTAATATGCCGGCGAAAATAAAGAAAAATAATGTGCGATACATAATAACCTCCTATCATTATAAAAATTATTAGTTTAGTAGCCATTATGGGTGGGTCTATGGTGTTAATATAAGCTATGATTAGGAATGCAACTGAGCGGTGGAGATTTAAAATCAGAAGAGGAGCAAGACCATCCAGTTAATGGCATATCATAAAATACCACACAGTGGTAATTTGTCAAGCGAGTGAACAAATAAGAAAATCTGGCAGATTTTTTATTTATAACCCATAGGACAACCGATTTAAATTAATAGCGATATTATCAAATGGTGTCTACGAAGCCTCAGGGAATAAAGATTATTGTTGATCAATCAGATTATCAAGATTTGCTGAACAAATCTAAAATCCTCTGCTATTTTAAGTTCCCTTTATCTAATGTGCATAAAGGATCAAGTTTGGATTAGTGCTTAAAGCAAACCCAATCATAGCTACCAAAATACTACTATAAATTATCTGGTAATCTGAACTTGACCTCCTTCCAGAGCTTTATGAAAATCAAATAATAACGATTGTAATAAAACGGCTTCATACTATGTCCAGCTCTTGAAATCCGAAATTGATTGGTAATATTATACATAGTATGACACAATGTGGTTATCATCTGGATTGACCTCATATCCCAAACAAAATAAAAATCTATCCTCTGAGATAACCACGTCGTATCTTTTATTGAAATCACATCAATTGTTACCGATGATGTACGCTATCTATAAAGGAGAAAATCATGAGAAGAATATATAAATACGGACTGCTTATGGTACTATGTGCACTTTTTCTCACACCTCTGCTCACTCAATTCAGACATTTTTCACCAGTGGCTGAAGCCTCAAAGATTCAGATAGATACGTATGGAGATCAACTTGGGACGGTTCAATTTCCAATGTCTTGCAGCGATGCTGCTAAACCATTAGTAGAAAGAGGCGTCGCCTTGCTGCATCATATGACCTATGACGGTGCAAAAGATGCTTTCGCGGCTGCAACTCGATCAGATCCCGATTGCGCTATGGGTTATTGGGGCCAGGCCATGACCTATATTCATCCGCTTTGGTCCGATGCGCCCAGCAAGCAAGACTTCGAAAGGGGTCAGGAGTTGGTTCGTGAGGCGAAGGTACGCGGACAAAAGACGGATCGGGAAAACGCTTACATAGCAGCTGTTGGGGCTTACTATGAGCAGGGATGGAATAAAGTTGAAACTGCCAATCTTCAAAGTTTCGAAGCAGGATGGGAAAATGTCTATCGTTGGTTTCCGGAAGACATTGAGGCGGCCTGTTTTTACGCACTTGCTCATATGGCTACCGCCAGCCCTTCAGATAAGGCTTACTCCAAACAGAAACAGTCAGGAGCCATTGCAGAAAAGGTATTGGCTCAGGTTTCTGATCATCCTGGAGCGCATCATTATTTGATTCACGCGTATGATTATCCGCCATTAGCCCCAAAGGCTCTGAATGCTGCGCACAGCTATGGAAAGATCGCGCCTGATATCCCCCATGCCCTTCACATGCCGACCCATATTTTTACGCGGGTTGGTTTGTGGCAGGAGTCAATCATAATGAACAAGAGATCCGCTGCTGCCGCTTTGAAACACCCGGCTGGTAGCGAGGTCTCCTTACACTACCCACATGCGCTTGATTATCTCATGTATGCTCATCTGCAGCTGGCAGATGACTATAAAGCCAGACAAGTTATGCAGGAGCTCTCCAAGATGGATGGTTCCTTTCAGACCCACATTGCTGCCTCTTACACCTTCACCGCGATTCCCGCACGTTTTGCGTTGGAAAGACAGCAGTGGTCCGAAGCCGCTGCCTTTGAGCCCTGGTTGCCGAATAATTATCCAATTGAGAACTTTCCGGCAATGCAGGCGATCACCTATTTTGCCAGGGCACTTGGTGCTGCGCGAAGCGCCAATTTGAAATTGGCTAATCAGGCACTTGAAAAGCTTACAGTATTGCACGAAAAGGCTGAAATAACTTCTGCCTACTGGGCCAAACAAATCGAGATTCAGCGCCAATCGGTAATAGCGTGGATTATGTATTATGAAGGCAGGATAAATGAGGCCTTCAGTGTGATGAAAAATGCCGCGGAGCTGGAGTCTTCGACTGAAAAGCATCCGGTGACACCAGGCGAAATATTGCCAGCCCGTGAGTTGTTTGCTGACATGCTCCTTGATATTGGGCGTTACAGGGAGGCCCAGACTGAATATGAGACCGCTTTAAAGCGAAGCCCTAATCGCTTCAACAGTCTTTATGGTGCTGGACTGGCTGCTGAGTTAGGAGGCAATAAAAGTGAAGCGGTTTTGTATTACAAAAAAATTGTCGAGATAACAGAATCCATAAAAACAGATAGGGAGCAGCTGAAACGAGCTAAGATGTTTCTATCTGAAAACGGGATTTCATCCTGAAAATTTTCAAATTCGACTGCAATATCGCCTCTGAAAAGTTGTAACATTCAGGTCATCATGGACCCAAACATCCAAAACCGGGACGTACTGCTCCCGGTTTTTGATTTCGACTTCTGATTTTTTATCAAAGACAACAGTGAATGGCACTTTCAAATCCACCAGAAATTTGAATTACGATATTTTGGATTTGACGGACAAACCTACAGTTCCCGGTAATTGTAGGTATCCCCTGGCCAATCCACATAAAGGGCAAAGTTTACATTACCTGAATCAAATCTCTCAAATTAACTGATTTTATAATGTATTTGTATGGTTAACACACAATCAGTCCGCCCATTTCTTGCAATAAATCACCTTTTTTACTGGGCGGTTTGAATTTTGGTCGCAGTTATAGCCGGATTTTGAGGCGGGATTCAAATACAGGATTCGGGCCGATTTAAATCCATAAGGGGTGAATTCAAAATGTCGGATTCACCCCTTATGGCTGGGATATAATTTGTGTATCTCAATGCTTTTTGGGCGTCTGATTGATGATTTTTATCACACAATCACGATTTATTGCTTGAGGGTATACGTTTACAGTATCAGTAATTTTGGGATGACAATTTTTTTACAGATATCACTTATCGATATCTGCAATTGAAGCTCATCTGCGATAAGTTGGAGCAATTAAAAGCCTCTGGCCACGTTCCGTCTCCGCGGTATAGTGTGTAAGGAAGTGACCAGTTGCTCTAAAACATATAGTGTAGAAAGGGTATGGGTCCTTATGGATGTTAGCGATAAAGTTTTCGCCCGATTGGAACGTTTTAACCTGGTATGAGGTAGCCGAGAGCTACCCCATAACAGATATCGTAGCTACTGGCGACTCGCCCCTGATGTCATTTGCTTCAGAACCGCGTCGACGCTCAGAGAGTCACCGGCTGTCGGTGGGAACTCTTTGAAAGTCTCCAGAAAATTCGCTACAAACGCCTGAGCAGGGACAAACATCCACATCTGGTCCGCGTAGAAATTGCGAACGTACAAGGCAGCGTCCGGGCCTACCTCGAAAGGATCCATTCTCAGGTTCACGATCAGCGGCCAGCTTGGCGTTTTACGATAGGCTTCGTTTATAGCGCCCTCCATAATGGTGAAGTGAACCTTCCAGTCCTTATAGCGAAGGGCGTTCAGGTTACCCCCGGCATCAAAATAGAATATCTCATTTCTCTTGCCGGCACCTTTTCCAGAGAGCAGGTCTGTCTGATCATAGCCGTCAAGATGGGCCTTGAAGTTCTTGCCACTGGCAGAATGCCCTTTTAGCAGCTTCTCCTTGACATCCGGCTCTCCAGCTGCAGCCAGTAAGGTCGGCATCCAGTCTTCATGGGAGAAGATGTCATTGATGACCGTACCCGGTTTTACGGTTCCCGGCCACCTGACCATCATCGGCACCCTGAAACCGCCCTCCCAGGTCGTGCCCTTCTCGCCGCGGAAGGGAATCGTACCGCCATCAGGCCAGGTGAATTTCTCCGCACCGTTGTCAGTGCTGAATATGACGATAGTGTTGTCGGCGATGCCGAGTTCATCCAGTTTGTCCAGCAGCGCACCAACGCCGTCGTCGAGTTCCATCATACCGTCGGCATATAAACCGTATCCGGATTTGCCCTTGTACTTTTCGCTGAGGTGAGTCCAGACATGCATCCGGGTGGAGTTGTGCCAGACAAAAAACGGTTTTCCTGCCGTGTGGGCTCTTTCGATGAAATCCAGGCTTGCATTGAGAAACTCTGTGTCCGCGGTTTCCATGCGCTTGCGGGTCAACGGGCCGGTGTCTTCGATCTTGCCGTCCGCCGTTGCGTGGAGTACACCGCGCGGACCAAACTTTTTATGGAATTCAGGATCCTTGGGATAGAATTCACTCTCAGGCTCCTCTTCCGCATTCAGGTGATAAAGGTTGCCAAAGAACTCATCGAAGCCGTGGGCGGTTGGCAGGTGCTCGTCCCGGTCGCCCAGGTGATTCTTGCCGAACTGCCCGGACACATAGCCATGGTCCTTGAGCAGCTCTGCAATGGTGGGGTCTTTATCCTGAATGCCTTGCTTGGCGCCCGGCATGCCGATGGTCAGTAGGCCAGTGCGGAAAGGGTGCTGGCCGAGAATAAACGAGGCCCGACCGGCGGTGCAGCTTTGCTGGGCGTAGGCATCGGTAAATAAGGCGCCTTCCTTGGCGATGCGGTCGAGATTCGGCGTTGTGCCGCCCATCATGCCGCGATGGTAGGCGCTGATGTTATACATGCCGACATCATCACCCCAGATCACCAGGATGTTGGGTTTTTCTGCGGCAAAACCCGGTGCACTGATCATCAAGGTGATCAAGGCCGCAAGACAAACAATGGTGCTTATATTTCCTTTTTTCATTTGCGTCTCCTTTCTTCAAGTTGTGGTTTGTGGAGCGGGGGTTAGGGGTTGGTCAGTAGTGATAAAAATGTGCATTTGAATTCATTTGTCAATCATCGATTGTATTGTATTACCAGACCCTGAAATAAGCGACTAAATTTTACCAGAAATAACCGGAATCTAATAAATTAGGTAATAAAAGGTGATTGAAATCTTCTGCTCATTAATAATTATCAAACAATAAGGAGGGCTTTGGCGAGCGATGATATACTAAGAATGCTTTTAAGAAACAATATCATTCAGAACCTGTGATAGTATAAAATATCACAAATTTCCCCAAATTTCAGATTAGTAGATGAAAGTCCAAAAATTTAAATCCAAATGAAACTTGGGCTTTCTTGCCATATATGAATTCGTAATTATTTCAGATACAAAAACGATATCACAACGTCTTCTCATATTCTTTATCCGGTTTTAAGAGCATATTCAATCATTTTTCAACTCAACAGATGGTTTAAACATCTGAACCGTGCGTTGTTCATCGCATTGTGTAGATTGCTCTTTCAAATCCACCAAAAAATTACTCAATGATATTTTGGGTTTTCTGAACAAACCTAAAACGCCCGGCCAATTTGGATTTCCCATAGAGGTTTCCTAAGTTTATGATTTGAGCAAAAAGAAATATTATAATGCTTCCAACAGGACAAAATTGCCCGTTAGAAGCAAGATAGGCAAAATTTGAGAGGTTTCTCCATCGTAACTTCGCCTTATTTCTAAGCGAATGTTAGGTGGAAAACAGTTTAAATTTCAAAAGTGTTGTTAAAGATGTGCAATTAACCGAGATAGCAGAAGCGGAAGCGATATTGTCCTGTGCAGATCTGAGTCAGCTGGAGGTAGTGCCCTTTAGCCATAGTTACTTTTAATCGACAGAGAATTTCATGTCAAGAAGAAAGAGAAAAGTACTACTTTGTAGCAACTAAAAAGGCTGGTGCATGGGAAAACTCGGGAGACACAAGTTGCCATACTCAACAATTCGACCGTTATCGAAATGTATGATGATATAATTTGAATACATGCAACTTAACCGACATTCCTGCTGCGACAAAAAGTCAAGGATGCTGTCCCTTCTCTGGTGACAGGATTTACGGCTCGCTACAACATGGGGACAAAGGGTGAAGCTGTAGTCGCCTATCGCAATCCCATCCCTCTGCAACGCAGAAAGTGCAGTATCATCGGCTTTCCCTCAGGGTGAAAAACATTGCAAAGAATATCTAATCCTTCTTTTTTTTGTCCCGTTTTCCTTTTCGAAGTTCCTCGCGGGCTTCAAGGATATTGCTGCGACATTTTGCTGGATTTAGACGATTGGTTTTGGCTGCCATCAAATGTTGTTTCGCTTTTCTGCGTGATTCCGCTGTATAGTCATCTTTATTATCGTCTATATCATCCTCCAGTTCCTTGACGTCCTTCTGGCACGCATCCGTCACACCCACTTCCGCCATCGAAGGCGAAATGCTCCATAGACTCATTGCTGCAATAATCGCAATACAAATTATTCTGTTCATTAAATATGCTCCTTCCATGTTGGTTTCTAAATGATTATATGGTTTTTTTTCTTAGTTATTGAGGCTAAAAACGCTCTTAGTAACGCGCAATCTGTAATTTTATCCGTAAAAATACTCAATGTTGTTTTGAATTAAAGACACATTGACAATACACGTTTCTCCGAATTTTTATGATATTATATAAAATTAGCCTAAAATTGATGGAATTCCGACTACAGATTTCTGTATATGGTATTAGTAATTATTTCAGATAGCTAAATGATATCATCACCTCTTAAACATTTATTATCCGGTTTGGAGTTTATATTCAACCATTTTTTTAATCTCAACAATTTTGTAAATTTCTGGGCTGATCAGCTCTTTTTGCAGTGTAGATTGCCCTTTCGAATCCACCAAAAAATTGAATCACGATATTTTAGGTTCGCTGGACAAACCTATAGTTCCCGACCATTGTGGGTTTCCCCTGGCCAATCCACAATCTGTAGCAAGTTTATATTTCGTGCCCTATGGTGCGAGTCGGTCTATCCTATTGAAAATATTAGATTTTTGAGGAATGATGCGGGAAATTTGAATCTTCATTGATTACAATGGGTT
>Ga0209957_1000281_pt1 | contig 11490 bp, 10 predicted proteins | sample SalPonF2_A_D2_MG_FD_185724 | JGI IMG/M metagenome (GOLD analysis project Ga0209957, IMG submission 185724) | Salt pond soil microbial communities from South San Francisco under conditions of wetland restoration - Salt Pond MetaG SF2_A_D2_MG... ... | reverse complement strand
GGTTCGCAGCGAACGGCGCCTGACGCTGCCCGCCGTGCCGCAACAAATAGAGATTCGCAAGCCCGGATTTGCGTCCTACCGAATTACCGTTACGCCGCGACCCGGGTTCCCGCAGGAAGTGTCAACTCGGCTGAAAACAGAAGCACAGGCCCGCGCCGACTCCCGGCCGAGACGCATAAAGACCGCCGCCGGTCCGGAACTCATACTTGTTACTCCGGGTCGATTGAGTATGGGATCATCGCGACGTGAGCAGGGACGGCGTTCCAACGAGAGCCTGAGGCAGGTCGAACTGGTGCGCGCGTTCTATTTTGGCGTACAGGAGGTCAGTAACGAGCAGTTTCGACAGTTTGCCGAGCAGCATAATTCGGGGGCGTTCGAGGGTGTCGATCTGAACCGGCCCGACCATCCCGTCTCGGGTATAACATGGCAACAGGCGGCGGCATTCTGCAACTGGCTGAGCGAGCGCGACGGGCTTCCGGCAGCATACGTAGACCGCGGCGGCGTGCTGGTCGCTGCGGAACCGATGAACCACGGGTACCGGTTACCCACAGAGGCGGAATGGGCGTGGACCGGGCGCCAGGTTGCGGGTCGCGGCAGCGGTCGTTTTCCATGGGGCGATGACTGGCCTCCCCCGCCGGCTCCAAAAACCGGAAATTACGCTGACGAGTCGGCGCGCAGATTGTTCAACGACTACATCAAGGGCTACAACGACGGGTATGCCGGGAGCTCTCCGGTCGGCAGTTTCGGCGCATCGCCCATCGGTCTGTTCGACATGGGCGGCAACGTGGCAGAATGGATTCACGATCTGTACACCACCTACCCCTCGGCCGGTGCAAACCTGGAACGCGATCCGATGGGGCCATTGGACGGCAAGTTTCACGTTATCCGCGGCTCCAGCTGGCGACATGCAACAATCAGCGAATTGCGCTGGGCATACAGGGATTATGGAGAGGAAGCCCGACCCGACGTCGGCTTCAGACTCGCCAGGTACGCCGAGTAGTCATGGAGCATCGAATGAAAGAACTCGCTGTCGCTATCTTAATTCTCGGGCTGGGCGCATCAATGGCGCAAGCCCAGGATGAGGCACAGGAAACAGAGTCCGCCGCCGCTGCCGAGACGAGCGAAAATGCGGCGGAGACAACCGAAGCTCCGCCTGCCAGAGCCGAAGAAACCCAAACAGAATCGCGACGTGGCAGGCCGCAAAAATTCGAGCCTTCCGAGGAAATCTCGGAAGATTTGTCCGTCTCGTTTCCTGTCGATATCTAGAGCCCTACAGAGAGCCTGAGAATGGTAAAAAAGCAATTCCCTTTCGAGTTTACCTATCAGGTTTTCGCCCTGATCGTCGCGATAATCATCGTGCATGCGATATATGTCGCCGTCGTGCGCCCGAATGCTGAAGCGGTTCTTACCTATCAGGCCGAAATGATGGCGCAGGACAGCGACTATGTTGCCGATCGTTCGGTATGGGTCCTGATCAGGGATTTCGAACAGGAGTCGTGCTTTATCCTGTTGTTTTGGGCGATGGCAATAATGGCCTACAAAGCGGTACTCGCCGTCCGTGAACGCGCCCTGCTGCAACAGGACCTCTTGCATATAACGGAGGGTATGAGCGTGTTGCCGGAAGACACCCGGGAACTGTCGCGCCCGTTACAGGCGCTTCCGGACAAGGATCGGGAGAGTCTACTGCCGCGTGCGCTGCTTACCGCCCTGCACCGATTTCGTTCCACCCGGAATATTCAGGATACGTCTGACGCAGTTCGTTCGGTGTGCGAAGGTGAGTCGGAGCGTCTCGACTCCGAGCTTTCAATGGTCAGGTACATCGCGTGGGCGATACCGTCGGTCGGCTTTATTGGCACGGTCCGCGGTATTGGCGAGGCGCTTGGCCAGGCGCACAAGGCCGTCGAAGGCGACATCGCCGGTGTCACGGCCAGCCTCGGTGTAGCATTCAACTCCACGTTTATCGCTTTGATCCTGAGTATCGTGCTGATGTTCCTGCTGCACCAGCTGCAATTGCAACAGGAAAGACTCGTGCTCAAAACTCAGGATTATTGCGACGAACATCTGTTGCGCCACCTACAGGTACGCTAACTGATGACAGCCGTCCTCGAAATCAACGACATCGGATTGCTGCTCAGCCTCGATGCCGAGCCCATTTTCGAGTCGCCCGGCTATGCGATGCTGGATGACAGGGAAATTGTCGTCGGCGCTGATGCGCTGGCTCAGTCGCGCCTGCAGCCCAACCGGATCCAGAACCGGTTTTGGGACCAGCTGAGCATGGAGGAACTGCCCAAGCCGATGGGCCAAGCGCGCAACTATGCCGATCTCGCTTACGCTCACCTGAAAAGCTTGAGTAGCCGCCTGCTGGCCGAAGGCGAACGCAAGGTCATATTTTCCGTTCCGGGAACCTACGACCGTCAACAACTGGCATTGCTGCTCGGAATGGCCAAGGAGTGCGGTCTCGACGTGGTCGGGCTCGTGGATACCGCAGTCGCCGCATCGCCGCATGCGGTACCGGGTCACAACCTGTATTTTCTGGATATCTTCCTGCATCGCACGATACTGACGGAATTGCAGCAGGGCGTGCGGCTCAAACGCACCCGCGTCGACGTCCTCGGCAATATTGGCATGTCGACACTCAATGACCGTTGGGCAAACCGAATTGCCGATCTGTTCGTTTCGGAGACGCGCTTCGACCCGATGCATGTCGCCCAGACCGAACAGGTTCTTTACGATCACCTGGGTGGATGGCTGCGCGAACTGGACAGCGTCGGCGCGGCAGAACTGGAATTGCCGACCGGCCGTAAATCCTACCAGGTGACAGCCAAGCGAGAGCGCGTGCTCGAGGCGACCAATGCGCACTTTCGCCAGATCGCCGAACAGATCAACACCCGGATCGGCAGCAATGGTCCGGTCGCGTTGCAAATTTCGCATCGCGTAGCCGCCCTTCCCGGCTTGAGTAAAGAACTGGAACAGCAAATCGATTGCCAGATAATCGAACTCGAACGCGAGGCCGCCGCGCGAGGAGCGGTGCGCCATGGAGAACACCTAGTCCAGGGCGGCAAGGGAGTCCGGTTCGTGACCAGCGTGCCATGGTCGCTGGACTCCGCGTCGCCAATATCCACCACAACTCCCGGACCCGATCCCACGAGCACGGCGCAGACCGCCGTGCCTGCAGCAGCGGCATCACCACTTCCGCCACCTTCGCCGCCGCGGCCGCGACTGCCAAGTCATGCGGTGGTACATGGCATTGCCCATCCGTTGAACCGTCACGATACCCGGCTCGACGCACTGATAGGCCTGCCGGCCGGCTCTGATGCCGCAACGATTACGCTGCGTGTAGTGGAGGACGGCGTGCTGGTAGACCCTGGCACGGCACAACTGCACCACAAACGACGCCAATTAGATGGCGTCGCCGTATTCGGGATCGGCGATCGGATTACGTTGCCCGACGGAGAGGAATTGCTGCTGATCGAAGTAGCCGGAGAAAATGGCTCGTAAGAAACGACAAACCAATGTTTTCAGCCTGTCCTTTCTGGACTGCATGTCATGTGGTTTTGGCGCCGTCGTTCTGTTCTTCATGATAATAAATCACGCCACCGAGGTTCGCTCGGACGAAGTCAATGAGAAACTCCTTGCCGAAGTCAGCCTGCTCGAGCGCCAGGTACTGGACGGCGAGCGCCATAAGGTCGAGTTGCGAAATTCAATTGACGAGGTCGACAAGGAGTCCGCAATTACAGAAGGACTGTCGGCACAGGTATTGAGCGACCTCGAGGTCATTCAGGAACAACTCGCCGATCTGGATGCATTGACGGTCGCACAACGCGAGCATATCAACAAGCTCAAGTCCGATCTGAAGACGATTGATGAAGAGAAGAAACGGCTGGAGGGTGCGCGCGCAAGCGAGGATGATGAGGGCGGTGCGACGCGCTCGTTCGTCGGTCAGGGCGACCGCCAGTATCTTACCGGCCTCAAAGTCGGCGGTGAGCGAATACTGATCCTGGTTGATGGTTCCGCCAGCATGCTCGATTCCAGCATTGTCAACATTATCCGCCGCCGCAACATGTCCGACCCCGAGAAACTCAAAGCGCGCAAATGGCAACGGACCATCAATGCCGTCGACTGGCTGAGCACGCAGATTCCGGTGGAGAGCAAATTCCAGATTTACACATTCAATACGGGCGTGCAGGCGTCCATACCGGATACGCTCGGTGACTGGGTCGAAGTGGATTCGGGTCGCAATCTGAACGCCGCAATCGATGGGGTCAAAAGCCATGTTCCGGCGGGCGGAACCAGCCTCCATGCCGCTTTTGCCGCGGCACGCGCTCTGAAACCCATGCCCGACAATATTTATTTGCTTACCGATAGTTTGCCGACGCAGGGTGCTTCGGCGCCGCGGCGCACCACCGTCAACGGCAAAAACCGGATCAAACACTTCGAGGAAGCTGTCGCAACGTTGCCCCTGGGCATACCCGTCAACATCATTCTGCTGCCCATGGAAGGTGACCCGATGGCGTCAGCGGCGTTCTGGCAACTTGCACAAGTCACGGGAGGGTCATTCATGAGCCCATCCAAGGACTGGCCGTAAGGTGAGGACAAAATGAAGAAAAAGGGACGCAGGGACGTCGAGGCCTTCAGCATGTCTTTTCTCGATGCAATCTGTTGCGGTTTTGGCGCTATCGTGCTGTTGCTCGTGCTGTCAAAGACCGCGGAACCTTTTATTCTCGAAGAGACGACGCAGGAACTCGAGGCATTGATAGCCAACCTGCAGGAACAGCTTTATGAGATCCGTGGCGAGACCACGGTCATGAACCGGACCATGGTCACACGCAAAGACCAATTGGCGGCGGAAAAGGAAAAACTCGCCCGGTTGCAGGGAGATCTGTCAAATATCCGCGGCGAATTCGAAGCCTCGCGCGACGCTTCCGACATTGCCGAGGTCATCGAAGGCCGGCTTGCCACCGCGCGTCAGAGCCTGTCGGCGGAGATGCAGAGACTGCTCGGCGAGAATTTCCGCCGCAAGCCGAAGGACCAGACTGTCGGTGGCATACCGGTAGACAGCGAATACATCATTTTTATTATCGACACATCGGGGAGTATGGTTAATTACGGCTGGGATCTCATGATGCAGAAGGTAGAGGAAACCCTGCAGGTCTATCCCAATGTGAAAGGCATTCAGGTCATGAATGACATGGGTGACTACATGTTCAGCCGCTACGCCGGAAAATGGATCCCCGACACGCCCGCCAGGCGCAAGGCAATCATGACTCAGCTCAAATCGTGGACACCGTTTTCCAATTCAAGCCCGGTGGAAGGAATCACCAAGGCTATCCGTACATTCTATTCTCCGGAAAAGAAAATCAGCCTCTACGTGCTCGGCGACGAGTTCACCGGCGGATCGATTGAGCGGGTCATCGACACCATCGACCGCATCAATCGCGAAGACGACAAGGGCAACAGACTGGTACGCATCCACTCGATCGGATTTCCGGTTACGTTCCAGCGCGGCGCCGCGCTGGCAACTACAGGCACCCGCTTTGCCACACTGATGCGAATCCTGTGCGAAAAGAACGGCGGCACCTTTGTCGGACTCAATACGTTTGAACCTGAGTCGCACTACGGACTCTGACCATATATGGGCGCAATGAAAAAGACCAACAACAGACACTTCATCCGGCCTCGCCCGAGCGCAATTCGAACACTGCCAGTCCTGGTGCTGGTAGCGCTAAGTGCCTGTACTCACAGCGTACCGGTCGATACCGAATTCCCGGAGCCGCTGATTGCGCCAATGCCGGTCGCGGTTGCTGTATATTACGACGAGAGTCTCATCGACTTCGAACACACCGAGTTCATCGAGCAGGGCTCGGACTGGAAAGTAAAGCTGGGCGATGCCAACCTCAAGATGTTTGAACGCCTGTTCGGGTCGATGTTTCAGAATCTCGTACCGGTCGCATCGCCGGAAGCCGGTTTTGCCGAAGGAAGCAGATTCGAGGCAATAATCATTCCGGCGATCGAGGAAATGCAGGTCGCTCCGCCACGCTACGGAGAGTCAGAATTTTTCGAGGCCTGGATCCAGTATCGGGTCGAAGCATTCCACCCGAACCGGGAACCGATCGTCAACTGGCTGGTGAGCGGGTACGGACGAAGCGAAGGATCGATGCTGCAACCGTCAAAGTCGTTGCAGGAAGCCACCGTTCTTGCCATGCGCGATGCGGCGGCCAATATCGTCATCAAGTTCAGGCAGCAACCACGCATTCGGGAGTGGCTTGACCAACAGGAAGGCGCCGATGAATAAGACACCTGGCATGCATTCGAAGGGCTACGGTATTCGTTTTGGAGCAATCTCTGTTTTTGTCCCGGTTACCCTGTTGCTGGCCGCAAGCGGCTGTGTCAATTCGAGAATCGAGCAGGTCCGACAGGGTTCGACCGTTTTGCAGGACGGTGAGGCCATCGTAATTCTCGCGCGTCGCCATGATCATGCCGGTGAGACCGAGTCGAGCTTTACCGACTGTATAGAGGACAAGCTCGCCAAGGGTGACTCACCACTGAACGTACATCCGAACAAGGAGTTCATCGATGCGATGTTCCCCTGGTTCGAGCCAAGTGTGGCGCCTCTTTCTACCGACTCTCTGCCGCAATTGCTGGCCCACCCGGGAGTACGCGACAAGATCGAGCAAACCGGCGTACGCTATGTTGTCTGGCTGGACGGCAGTACCGAAAGGATCGACAGTGGCGGCAGCATGACCTGCGCAATCAGTCCCACCGGTGGCGGTTGCCTCGGTTTTGGCTGGTGGGAAGATGCCTCGGATTACGAGGCAACCGTTTGGGATCTGAAGAGCTCGAGCGCCGCGGGGATGGTCAGCGCGGACGTCAGCGGCACGTCGTACATGCCTGCTTTCGTCGTGCCGATCCCGCTCATAGCACGCACCCAGTCGGCCGCGTGTAGCGGTCTGGCACGTCAGCTCAGTCTTTTTCTCGCGCAGGCGCCCTAGGCGCACGGGCTGCCAGCCCCTGTTATTCGATGACCTTGAAAAGCTGGCCCGTCGCAGGTTGATCGTGCGGCCCCAGGTCGTTCAGCAGGCGCAGCTGCTGCTCTACATAACCAGATAAGGCGGAACGCCGCGCCAAGACTTCGATTGTAGTCCCCGGACCGATTTCGATCACTCTTACCGCAATCGGCCGCGTCAATGGACGCTCATTCCGCTTAAGATCGTCGAAGCTGAAAATGGTCGAAATGAACTCTCTGTCTGCAGCGATCTTTGACAGATCCTTGCGCCCTGCCCCGGAAAAAACGAAGGCCTTGCCTTTGCGTTGATCGAAAATTACCGCCGTGCGGACAGGTCGGGGACCGTAAGGCGAGGGTGCCCGCTCGGCAATTGCAATATAGGCCGGCTTGCCGGCAATTGTCAGCGCCTTGCCATCTTCGAGATTTTCCAGGCCGAGCTTGCCACGCATGAACTGTTCCGGCGACGTGCCGTCACGCGGCATTGGCAAACTGCGGACGTGAAGCGTGGCCTGATCACCCGGGGAGTGCGATACGATAGCACTCTGCGCCGACTCGACCCGCCAACCTTCCGGAAACGTGATCTTCATTCGCAGGCCGGCGTGATAGAGCTTGTTACCGCGGATTACACCACCGGCTGCGCTTTTCCCCCACAACAGTCCATTGATGCGTTTCAGATATTCGTCGCGCCGAACCATATCCGGACTGCCAAAGCCAACTTCGCTTGCCGCGTCAATTGCTTCGCTGAGGCGCGTGTCGTTGTCGGGGTGACTGGCAAACCAGCCGTGGTAGACCCTTGGCTCGCGCCCTTCGAGCCGCGCCCGTTCCAGTTCGAACTGTTCGCGACGCTTTAAAATATCAATCACTTCCAGCATGGACTGCGGCGGATAGTCTGTCTTCGCCAGGTATCGCGCTCCCAGGGAGTCCGCCTCGAGCTCCATGCCACGGCCATAACCACTCAGCAGCACACCACCGAACATATTCGTGAGATCGCCGGCGCCCCCGGTTCCCGTCGCGACGCTTGCAGCCGTGCTGACCGCGCCAACAACTTTGTTCTTGCTGTCCTGGCGAACTGCATGGCGGCCGGTTACATGACCTATTTCATGACCTATGACCGCGGCAAGCTCGGCCTCCGAGTTCAGGTACGCCATCATGCCACGAGTGATGTAGATGAAACCGCCCGGGATCGCGAAGGCATTTACCGCATCGTCATCAACCAGGGTAAATGTCCATTTCAGATTTGGACGTTCACTGACTGACGCAAGTCGCTGGCCGATGCTGTTCACGTAGTCCTGCAGATCCGGGTCCGGATAGACCCTGAATTGTTTCATCACTTGTTCATGCGAGGTCTCCCCGAGCTCAATTTCGGACTCTTCCGACATCAGCACGAAATCGACACCGCCGGTCGCCGGGTTGCTGGCACAACCAGCAAGCCAGAGCGAAACGCCAACGATTCCGAGCAAGTTCACTGAATAAAGCATTTTCATTGCCAGTGGTCCTCTGCACTCAACTGTCGCACCGGGGCGACTTTTACGGATTCGATTATATAGACAAGCCGCAAGGAAAATTGATCCTGTCATTTTCGAGAAGATTGGTGCGAAATTCTCGTGCCACTATCGCGAAAGCTCCGGCCGCGTTCCAGTCTGCGCTCGAGACCTGTGGGAGACACTAGACAGGTCAAACGGGGCCTGCACCGAGGCCACCGGGTTGGCGCTGCGGACAACGAGAGCATGGAGGCGGATCAGCACTCTTCCCTGCTAGAATATGCAGCTTAACGGCTAAAACACGCCAATGGTTGACACGCAGGAGTCGTTTACATGGCCACCGCTGTGGACACATTTGACAATAATGTTCTCTTAAAACTCGGCACGCTGCGCTCGGCGCCGGGGGAAATCGTGACCCAAGGGTTACCCGATTCGGATATCGAACGATTTGCGAAGACGGATCCTTCGCTTGTCAATGCAATTGACGGCGCACTTGAGGAGTTCGAACGATTTCGCGAACGCTACCCTGACCTTGCGGCTGCCGATGAAAGCAAACAAATTCATGATCTGCAGCAGGGAATCGTGAATTTCTACGCTCAGGACACGGTCAATCCTTACGTTGCGCTCGCTGCCCGAGGCCCATGGATCATTACCACGAAGGGTGCCGTGATACATGACTCCGGCGGTTATGGAATGCTCGGGCATGGGCATGCGCCGGAAAAGGTTTTGGCCGCAATGAGCAAACCGCATGTGATGGCAAATGTCATGACACCGAGCCTGAGCCAGATGCAGCTCGTCGATGCGTTACGCGAGGAGATCGGCCACACCCGCGAAAACGGCTGCGACTACGAAAGCTTCGTTTTTATGAACAGCGGTTCGGAGGCGGTAACCGTTGCGGCACGTATCTCCGATGTCAACGCACGCGAACTGACCGATCCGGGAGCACGCCACGACGGCAAACCGATCCGCATGCTCGCGCTCGAGGGCGGCTTTCACGGCCGCACCGACCGACCGGCGCAGTATTCGGATTCGACCTTGCAGACCTATTCCCGGTACCTGGCGTCGTTTCGTGACGGCAGCCGCCTATGGACGGTACCGCCCAACGATTCTGAAGCGCTTCGCAGAATTTTTGCGCGCGCAGACGAGGAAGGGGTATTTATCGAGTCGATGTTCCTCGAGCCGGTCATGGGCGAAGGCAACCCCGGCCTCGCCATAGAGCGGGCATTCTACGACCTCGCCCGCGAATTGACGCTGGCACACGGTAGCCTGCTACTGGTCGATTCCATTCAGGCCGGTTTGCGCACCCACGGCGTTCTCTCGATTCTCGACTATCCCGGATTCCAGGATGCCGAGGCACCGGACATGGAGACCTACTCAAAGGCCCTGAATGCCGGTCAGTTTCCGCTATCCGTCCTGGCATTGACCAAGCGTGCTGCCGGGCTTTATCGACGCGGCGTGTATGGCAACACAATGACCGCCAATCCGCGCGCGCTGGATGTCGCCATTGCGGTACTCGCTGGCCTCAGCCCCGGGTTGCGGCGCAATATCTGCGATCGTGGCGAGGAACTTGTGACCAAACTCCGGCAAGTGGCGGCAGAAACGGACGGGATTATTACCCACGTGCAGGGAACCGGTCTGCTCGTAGCTGCCGAACTGGCCGACGGCTATCGTTCCAGTGGCCATGCGAGTGTCGAGGAAGACATGCGTCGTCATGGTATTGGGGTGATACACGGCGGCCACAACGCGCTGCGTTTTACGCCGCACTTTGCGATCACCAGCGCTGAAATTGATCTTATTGTCGGCCAACTCAAAAAGGCGTTGATCCGGGCCAGCAACTGATTCGCGGCGAAAACGCGTACGCGATGGCGGTGGCCGCAGCGCAGGGCTTGCGAGATTTTCGTGGTCTGCGTATGTTCGCTTTTCACCTCCGGCCGGGTCGATTACGTTGCTGAAGCCGAAACTGTTCAAAGCGCGCCAGTTGGTGGGCAAATATCGCATTCAAAAAAGAATCGCGAATGGCCCTCTCGCCGCTGTCTACCAGGCTTTCGATACGGTTTTATGTCGCCGGGTTGCGTTGAAAATTCCGCACGCCGGCCTCGATCCGGCCATCCTCGAGGATTTTCGCAAGGAAGCGAGACTTGCGGTGCGCCTCGAACACCCGAATATTCTGCCCGTTTTCAATGCGAGCTTTATTGACAGCCGCTTCGTCATCGTGACGCCTCTCGGGGAACAGACTCTCGCCGACCGGCTAGTGAAGAGGATGGCGACGACGACCGCGCTGAACCTCATGGGCCAGGCACTCGCCGCGGTAGCGTTCGCGCACAGCAAACGTGTGATTCACTGCGATATAAAGCCCGAGAACTTCATTCTGTTTCCCGGGAACCGGGTACGGCTCGGCGACTTTGCGTTCGCCAAGCGCTGTGTACGCACAATCAAGGCGTCCGGCTCGGGCACGCTCGGCTATATCGCTCCCGAGCAGGCGATGGGACGGCCCATGTTCCAGTCCGACGTTTTTTCGCTCGGCCTCGTGATGTATCGGGTGTTTGCGGGCACACTGCCCGAGTGGCCCTATAGCTGGCCGCCACCCGGGCTGAAACGCCTCGAAAACCGCCTTCCGGACGAATTTGTCGCTATTGTCCGGCGCGCTTTGAAGATCAAGCCGACGCAGCGCTTTCGCGACGCAATCACCATGGAAAAGGCTTTCACCAACGCCATCGAGAAGCTTTCCCCGGAAGAGTCGACCGCAAAACACCAGAAGCGGAGAAATTGATGAACTCGCCGCAGTCGATGCAGCCGCTCGTGCTGACTGGCGACGAGTTGAACATACTGGCCCGGCTGGAATCTCCCGCTTTCGAGATTGTCGCTTTCAGCGATCGCAGCCCGGCCAAGATCACCGCCAACGAGGACTCCGCGCTGGCCATGACATATGGCACCGATGCCGTGGTCGTCGCCGTTGCGGATGGCGCGGGAGGATTACCTGCGGGGCAACGCGCATCCAACACCGCC
>Ga0209957_1000279_pt1 | contig 11501 bp, 10 predicted proteins | sample SalPonF2_A_D2_MG_FD_185724 | JGI IMG/M metagenome (GOLD analysis project Ga0209957, IMG submission 185724) | Salt pond soil microbial communities from South San Francisco under conditions of wetland restoration - Salt Pond MetaG SF2_A_D2_MG... ... | reverse complement strand
CTCAGTTCCATTATTAATATGCTACACTGTTACGATTAACCTGTATAGAAGCCTATACAAAACCGTTCTTTTGCGCAATCTCTGCATTTTCGCGATTCCGAAATCGCTCAGGCTTTGATATTGAACAAAATCCCTGGTTTTGCAAAGCCTTCTGTATAGTGAAAATAACAGATATAACGATAATATCCCGATTTATATAAAATGTGGTAATAATGGAATGATATAAGCCCATACCTTTTTATCATAACAAACATTGGAATAAAACTAAAAAAAGATAAAAAATGAGTACAATCTGGATTTATGAGGAGTTAATAAGCGAAAATTATCTATTATTCGGATAACCATATTTTCCTATTGTTCCGAATTCCAATGTTTACCTTATTGAAAGGCAATGTTATCTTTAATAAAGACAATAGAATAAAATGAAAGGAGTATTTAGATTATGAATTCACAGACTCGTGCGATAGAACATATAAAAAATTGTGCGGGTATCCCATCATTCAGTTCTTACGAGGAGCGGTTGCATCCTTATATACTGGAACAGGCGGAACGTGTGGATGGGGTGACTGTGGAAAAAATTCCTAAAAATAATTTATTGGTTAAGATTCCCGGGAAATCAAAAGGTAAGCCGGTGGCATTAACAGCGCATCTTGATAAAATCAATCATTATGGAAAAGATTATCCGCAAAAACTTCCCGTAAACGAAAAAGATGGTTATCTCGAAGGGTTATTGGACGATTCGGTTGGTGTCGGGATTCTGCTCAGTCTGATGGAACAGAGTGCTCAGCGAAATTTCCCGACCATTTATTTATTATTTTCCGAAATGGAGGAGAGCTATGGCATTCAGCATCATCCTGAATTATTAAAAGATGATGGAAAGGGCTTGTTTCACAGTATGGGTGCTGAAAATCTATCCCGTTACATAATGGAGCAGAATATTAAACCGGGTGTTATTATTACCGTCGATGCGTCTCCCTTGTTTAAAGGGAAAAAAGGAGTGGCATTGTATTCCAGGCACTGGGAAATTAATGAGGAAAAACCATCTCTTGCACTCGAACAAGCCACGAATGATGTCATTAAGCAACTGACCTCCATTGAACCGGGATTTCGTATGTCGAATAACACCAATGATTATTTGACATATGGGTTGTTCTTCAATAAAGATCCGTTCGATCCGGTACCGAGTATTGCGCTGGAACCTGCGATATATCCCTATCATCAGAAAGATGAGAAAGTTGCTGTGGATGACATTCTGACTGTAGAAAATGCACTGGCTGCCTATTTAGAAAAATATGAGAGCTGATTCCGGACGTCGATTCTGTTTCATTTTCAATCCGTCTGCTGATAGACGACGGAGCTCGCGTCATATTCAGTTATTAAAGGATTTCATTGAGGAACAGAATAATGCTTCGGAACTCTGGATTGCGGATAAGGTAGGAGATTTACGAATAATGGCGGCAAAAGCCGCCATTTCTGCCACGAGTTAGCTGCGCGCCGCGATTTACCAGAAATGCGCGCCAGGCCGCCACGCTGCCCGAGTAATCCGACCGCAGTTGAAAGCGCTGCGCCCGGGGGGGCGGCAACCCTCCGCAATTTTCCGTGCCCGGAGCAGAAATCTAAAGACCCCGCTGCGGTGGCGCGTGCTCCGCAAGCCGGCCGCGCGGTGGCAGGAATCGAGTAGCGACTCCGGGCAAACAGGGTGCCGACTTCGGTAAAGGCAGCGCCATGGGCAAATGGCTCGGCCGCTGGCACAAACAACAACCCCCCGAGAACGGGGGGCTGGGTGTCTGGTGCCCAGGAGAGGACTTGAACCTCCACCTACTTACGTAGACCAGCACCTGAAGCTGGCGCGTCTACCAATTCCGCCACCTGGGCAATGCCTCGATCCGCGACGCTGATTCGACGCGTCGCTTGCTTGCAGTTTCTACAAAAACTCCGGGGATGTCTAACTTTCGACTATCAGGCTGGCCTCCGGAGTCGCATCCGCAAGCTCCGGGCCGTGCCGTCCCGGGCCAATCGACGCAGGACGCAGAATGATGGCCGAAAAATAACAGCGCCCATGGCCGGAAAATAACTGCGCCCGCCGTCGCGGAGCGCGAACTTTACTGACAGCGTGTATCCTTGTCAATTTACTCAGCAGTCAGGATAAACACTTGTCGAAAGATGCCGGACGCGGCAAGCGAAACTCGCGTAATCGCCGCGTGAATGAATCCGTCCCGAAGGCCGATGTACCGGAACGCGCCGCGATCATCGAGGTGCTGGAAGGGGCCGGTCGCCCGATGGACTTCAAGTCGCTGGTCGGTGCGCTCAGGGTCAAGGGAAATCCGGCTCGCCATGCTTTCCAGCGTCGTCTCAAGGCAATGATCCGGGACGGCCAGCTCATACAGAATCGGCGCGAGGAATACTGCCTTCCGGAAAAAGTGCACCTGGTTGTCGGTCGGGTCCAGGGTCATGCGGATGGCTTCGGCTTCCTGATCCCGGACGCCGGCGGGGACGACGTCTATCTGGCGGCACGCCAGATGCGCGAGGTGTTTCACGGCGACCGGATTGCGGTTCGCATCAAGGGTTACGACCGGCGCGGTCGGCCGGAGGGCACTATTGCGGAAGTTCTGCAGCGCTGCTCTACCGAGATCGTCGGGCGCTACCTTCGTGAGCGCGGAGTGGGATTCGTGGTGCCCGACAATCCGCGCATTACCCACCAGGTGATCGTGCCTGACAAAAACGCTGGAAACGCGCGCCACGGGCAGTTGGTGCTGGTCGATATCGTGTCGCCGCCGAGCGCCGTTGCGCAGCCGGTTGGGCGGGTCAGCCAGGTTCTCGGTGAGCCCGATGCGCCGGGTATCGAAACCGAGCTTGCGATCCACGCTCACGGTCTGCCGCATCGCTGGTCCACCGAAGTCGATCGCGAAGTGCAGACGTTCGGGGCGCGAGTTCCGCTGGCGGCAAAAAAGGACCGCGTGGATTTGCGCGACGTACCGCTGGTAACCATAGACGGCGAAGACGCGAAAGATTTTGACGATGCGGTGTTCGCGGAGAAAATTCGCGGCGGCTGGCGCGTACTCGTGGCAATTGCCGATGTGTCGCACTACGTTCGTCTTGGCACCGCACTCGACGAAGAGGCGCAAGAGCGGGGAACCTCGGTGTATTTCCCGACTCGTGTTGTGCCGATGCTGCCAGAGGAGCTGTCGAACGGGCTGTGTTCGTTAAAGCCCAAAGTAGATCGTTTGTGCATGGTTTGCGAGATGCACGTGACGCCCGCAGGCAAGGTGAGCCGTTCGAAATTCTATGCCGCGGTCATGAACTCGGCTGCGCGCCTGACCTATGACGAAGTTGCGTCGATGCTCATCGACGAGAATGCTCAACTCAGGCGCCGTCACGCAAAATTGCTACCGGCGCTGCAGCACTTGTATGACGTGTATCACGCTCTGTCCGCTGCGCGACGCCAGCGCGGCGCGATTGATTTCGATATCCCCGAAGCGCAGTTGATTTTCGACGAAAGCGGCCGAATTGCGAATATCCAGGCGCGCAGCCGTAATGATGCGCATCGCTTGATCGAGGAGTGCATGATTGCGGCCAACGTTCAGGCGGCGCAGTTTCTCGCCGGTCACCGTATTCCGACGCTGTATCGGGTGCACGAAGGCCCGGGCGAAGAACGGATCGCGGCGGCACGCGAATTTCTGCAAGGGCTGGGTTTGTCTCTGGGTGGGCTCGACAAGCTCGAACCCAGGCACATTACCGCGCTGTTCGAGTCGATTCGCGGCCGACCGGACGTGGAATTAATCGAGACAGTAATGTTGCGGGCGATGGCCCAGGCCGATTATCGGCCGGAAAACGGCGGTCATTTCGGGCTGGCGCTCGAAGCTTACGCTCATTTTACGTCGCCGATCCGGCGCTACCCGGATCTCCTGGTTCACCGCGGTATCCGCCACGTACTCGAGGGCGGGACTGCCGGCGATTTCTCCTACTCGCCCGGCCATATGCTGGAGCTGGGTTCGCTTTGTTCTGCAGCCGAGCGACGCGCTGACGATGCCACCCGTGAAGCCGTGCAGTGGCTCAAGATCGAATTCATGCAGGACAAGCTGGGCGAGGAATTCGACGGAATAATTACCGGAGTTACCGATTTCGGCGTGTTTGTCACACTCAAGGGCATGCAGATAGACGGCCTTGTGCATGTGACCTCGCTCGGAAACGACTATTTCGATCACGATCGCACGCGCCACCGGATGGTCGGACAACGCTCCGGGGCGACCTACGGCCTGACCGATGAATTGAGGGTTCGGGTCGCGCGCGCAAGTCTCGAAGACCGCAAGATCGATTTCGTACCGGTTGCCACTGCAGGACAACCGGAGAGCCAGCCACGCGCTGCGCGGAAGCGGCGCCGGCGGCGATGAGCGCGGATCGTTCCGAGACTGTCTACGGTATCCATGCGGTTGCGCATGTTTTGCGCGCGGCGCCGGCACGGGTGACCGCGATGCTGGCGTTACAGGACCGTCCTGGAGGTCGGGTCGCAGCGCTGGTGGAGCAGGCGAGGGCGGCGGGAATTTCTGTCAGCCTGGTCGCAGCCGATGTGCTCGACCGGCAGTGCCATGGGGTTCACCAGGGTATCGCCGTTCGGCTTCGCCCGGCCGAGCCTTGGGACGAGAAGAGGCTGTTGCGGCATCTCGACGGAGTCGACCAGCCCTTGCTTCTGGTGCTCGACGGCGTCAAGGATCCGCATAACCTCGGTGCCTGTCTGCGGGTCGCCGACGGGGCCGGCGCCGACGCAGTCATCGTTCCGCGCGACCGCGCGGTCGGACTGACATCAACCGTCCGAAAGGTAGCGTGCGGGGCGGCGGAGACGACGCCGCTGGTGCGGGTTCGCAACCTCGCGCGAGCCATGCGGAGCCTGAAAGAGGCCGGGATCTGGTGCGTCGGCACCGATGCGGACGCTGAGACAGGTTATGCGGAAGCGGACCTCGGCGGGCGAATCGCGCTGGTGATGCGTGGCGAGGAAAGCGGGTTGCGGCGGCTGACGAGGGAACATTGTGATCTGCTGGTCCGGTTGCCAATGCGCGGACTGGTGGAAAGCCTGAATGTCTCGGTTGCAAGCGGTATCTGTCTTTACGAGGCAGTGCGTCAGAGAGCGGGCCATTGATCGGATCGCGCCGGGCCGGCATTTCGGTTGCACAAGATCTCTTGCTAACTTAGAATTCGCCGGCTTTCTTCGTGGTCCGCTTGTTATGGGCCGCGAAGCTCCTTGCCTCACCGCGTGATCCAAAGGACGTCGACGGGAGGCTGATTAACCCGAAGGGAGTGACAATGCGTCATTACGAAATCGTGTTTCTGGTCCATCCGGACCAGAGCGAGCAAGTTCCTGCCATGCTCGAACGCTACCGCAGCCTTATTGAGACAGGCAGTGGCACAATTCATCGCCTTGAAGATTGGGGGCGGCGTCAGCTGGCGTTCCCGATCAACAAGATCCACAAGGCTCATTACGTTCTGCTGAACGTAGAATGCGACAAGCCAATTCTCGATGAGTTGACCGGTGCCTTCCGGTTCAACGACGCGGTATTGCGTCACTTGGTGATCAGTCGCAAAGAAGCGATAACCGAACCCTCATTGATGGCCAAAGCCGAAGAAGAGGAGCGTCCGCGCGAGAACCGCCGCGAAGCATCTGGGGATCAAGACAGCGCGAAGCCCGATACCCCGATGCCGGATACCGCGCCATCGGTCGCCGCTGAGGCGGCTGCGGGTGAGCCCGTGAAGGCTGCTGCGAATGAGCCCGAAGCTGAGACCGCAGACGCGACCGAAGGGGTCGATGCGGAAGCGGGCGAGGCCGACAAGTCCTCGGCAAGCGTCTGATTAGCAGATTTAGAATCATCAGGAGTAATTAGATATGGCCAGATTTTTCCGCAGGAGAAAATTCTGTCGCTTCACGGCTGACGGCGTGAAGGAGATTGACTACAAAGACATCGCGACGCTGAAGAACTACGTGACCGAAACCGGCAAGATCGTGCCGAGCCGTATTACCGGTACGAAAGCGAATTACCAGCGGCAGCTGGCGGTTGCGGTCAAGCGTGCCAGATTTCTCGCCCTGTTGCCGTATACAGATCGGCATTGATTGCGGCGAGTGCGCTGGTCGCGGTCGGCCGGCGCATCTGAGCCAAGCAATTTTTGGGTAAACGTGGACGAGTTTTTCGGCTGGGTTGAAGCGCGCCGGCACAGAGGCGCATTGCTGCTTGCCGCTTCGATGTTGTTACCGCCTCTGGGTATTCTCGGAGGGGGACTACTCGTTTACCTGTGTCTGCGCCGCGATCCGCATTATGGTCTTGTTACCGCGGCGTTTGCGGCGCTGATACTGAGCGTGTTGTCGCTCGCGGTTGGCGGGCCGGCAGCCGTGGGAAGAGCATTGACGGTAGCGGCAATTAACTGGTTGCCGTTGCTTGGTCTTGCCGCAGTGCAGACGCGCTATCGTTCGCTGAGCCTGAGTTTTCAGGTGGCGGCGGCTACCGGCTTTTTGATTTTGCTGGTTGGCCTGGCGCTGGTGCCCGACGTACGTGCATTGGCGCTGGACGTGCTGCGCGGCGTTTGGGAGGCCATGGCCCAGCTTGGATTTGGCCGGATGCCGGAAGAGGCCGAAGGGGCGATTGTGTCGATTTTCCCGGGCCTTTTCGTTGGCTTCATGGCGCTCGGTTACCTGGTCAGTCTCTTTATCGGCTGCTGGTGGTACAAGTCCGGAGACGGCGAGCCGGGATTTGGCGAGCAGTTTCGGCAATTGCGCCTCGGGCGGTTGTTGATCATTGTCGTAACCGTGGTCATCGGGCTGGCGATCGTGACGGGTTGGGTCGTAATGACCAATCTGGCGTGGATGTTTTTGATCTTTCTGGTTTTGCAGGGGCTTTCCGTCGCGCATTATCTGGTAGCGGAAAGAGGACTGCACAAATCGATTTTGGTAATGGTGTATGTGTTGCTGATTCTCGTCGGTCAGATCGGCATGCCGGTGCTTGCCGGGGCGGGATTTCTCGACAACTGGCTGGATGTTCGGAAGCGTATTTGACCCGCGCACGGGTCTGCTGCGCAGGAGACTGGAAATGAACGTTATTCTGTTGGAAAAAATTGAAAACCTCGGTGAAATCGGTGATCAGGTCAAGGTCCGTTCGGGTTACGGCCGGAATTTCCTGCTGCCGCAGGGCAAGGCGGCGCTCGCGACCGCCGAGAACGTCGCGAAAATGGAAATACGCCGGGCCGAGCTGGAGAAAAAGGCTGTCGTCGAGTTGGATGCGGCAACCGAGCGCGCAAAGCAATTCGAGGGATTTGCTCTGACTATTGCCGCCAAGGCGGGCACCGAAGGTAAATTGTTTGGGTCGATCGGCACCGCTGATATTGCCGAAGCGTGCGAGAAAGCCGGTATCGCCGTCGAGAAACGCGAAATCAGAATGGCCGATGGCCCGATCAGGTCAGCCGGTGAACACGAAGTCGAGATCCATCTTCACTCCAGCGTATCGGTGATGGTGCCGGTCAACGTGGTGGGCGAAGAGTAAACCCCGCCCGCTTCGTCGTTGACCTTCGGGTGGCGCGAAAACGGTTGGGCTTGCGTTTGACTCGGGTTCACGGTTATACCCGTTAGATGGGGGAGAGGTTGACAAGTCGCGGGCGATGGCAGAGCTAGCCGAGACACGGGACCAGGAAGCGGATACACGATCGATCCGCGTTCCTCCGCACTCGACTGAGGCGGAGCAGGCCGTGCTGGGTGGGCTGATGCTCGATAATTCGGCGTGGGATAAAATCGCCGACCGCGTCAATGAGAATGATTTTTACCGCGTCGATCATCAATTGATTTTCGCGGCAATCGCGGCGCTGGCAGACGAGCACAGTCCGTTCGACGCTGTAACGCTCTCGGAACATCTCGAGCGGCGCGACAAATTGCAGAAATGCGGCGGTCTCGCTTATCTCGGAACCCTGGCCAACGAGACCCCGAGTGCGGCGAATATTCGCGCCTATGCAGATATCGTCCGCGAGCGATCGCTGTTGAGATCGCTGATCGACGCCGCAGGCGAAATTGCCGGCAGTGCATTTTCACCGGAGGGCCGCTCCGCCAGCGCATTGGTGGACGAGGCAGAACGGCGGGTATTTGAGATCGCCGAACGAGGCAAACGCCACGGATCCGGATTTCAGTCACTACGCCAGATTTTGCCAGCCACGGTAGATCGTCTCGACGTCCTCAGCCATTCGGACGAGGACATAACCGGTGTGTCGTCGGGTTTCGCCCAGTTCGACGAAATGACCGCAGGTTTGCAGCGCAGCGACCTGATAATCATTGCCGGACGGCCATCGATGGGCAAGACCACGCTCGCGGTCAACATTGCCGAGAATGCCGCGATAGGAAGCAAGATTCCGGTTGCGATATTCAGTATGGAGATGTCGGCCGAGCAGCTGAGTTTCCGGATGATCGGTTCGATCGGCAGGGTAAACCAGTCCAATCTGCGGCGAGGACGGTTCACGGACGAAGACTGGAATCGGATCAATATGGCCGTGGCCATGATGTCGCAGGCACCGATTTTTATCGACGACACGCCGGCCCTCACTCCGACCGAGGTGCGCGCGCGGGCGCGCCGGCTTGCTCGCGAGCATGGTCTCGGCTTGATCGTGATCGATTACCTCCAGCTTATGCAGGTAACCGGGACAAAGGAAAATCGCGCCACCGAGATCTCAGAAATCTCACGCTCCCTGAAAGCATTGGCCAAGGAACTGAATGTTCCGATCATCGCGTTGTCGCAGCTCAACCGCAGCGTGGAACAGCGAACCGACAAGCGACCAGTGATGTCGGATTTGCGCGAGTCGGGCGCGATCGAGCAGGACGCAGATGTCATTGCGTTTATTTATCGCGAAGAGGTTTACGATCAGGATACGCCGCGCAAGGGAATCGCCGACGTGATCATCGCGAAGCAGCGTAACGGCCCTGTTGGCGACATCCATCTGACGTTTCTTGGCGAGTACACCAAGTTCGAGAACCTTGTTGCGGAGGCCTATGGCGACGAGGCGTTTTCGTGACGTCGTTTTGCAGCGCCACGGTCAACACTACGGCGCTGAAACATAACCTCCAGGTCGTCCGCGCAGCAGCCCCCGGCTCCCGCGTTATGGCTGTCATCAAGGCCAACGCGTACGGCCACGGTATCGTTCCGGTGGCGCGGGCGCTTGCATCGGCCGATGCATTGGCTGTCGCGCGCCTCGCGGAGGCCCGACAGTTGCGCAAAGCCGGTATCGATTCGCGGGTTGTGCTGCTCGAGGGCGTAAATCTGCGTGCTGAACTGGAGCAGGCAGCTCAACTGAGTCTCGATCTGGTCGTTCACAATGACGAGCAGCTCCGGATGCTCGAAGATTTCGAGATCGGTGGTGCTTTCTCCGTGTGGTTGAAAATCGACACGGGAATGAACCGGCTCGGGATCACGGGTGCCAATCTTGGTGAATTTCTGCACCGACTGCGTAATTGCGGGAGTGTCCGCGGGGTGCCTCGACTGATGTCGCACCTGGCGAACGCGGATGACCGTGAAGATGCCAAGACGCAGAGTCAGATGCGTGAATTTGCCGCGATTACCGACACCTTGGGCTGCGAACGGACACTGGCCAACTCAGGCGGTTTGTTTGGCTGGCGCGGCAGTCATTATGACTGGGTCAGGCCGGGAATTGCGCTCTACGGCGTTACACCGTTTGGTTGCGGAACCGGTGCCGATCTCGGACTGCGTCCGGCGATGCGGCTGAACGCGCGAATTATTGCCCTGCGCGAGGTCGGGAAAGGCGAATCTGTGGGCTATGGCGGCAACTGGTGCGCCCCGGTTCCAACCCGGATTGCAGTAGCGGGAATCGGCTATGGTGACGGCTACCCGCGCCATCTCGGCAATAATGCGCCGGTGGCGTTACGGGGGCGAAACGCGCCTCTGCTGGGGCGCGTGTCAATGGATATGATCACGCTCGGTCTGGCGGATCATCCCGATGCAGCTATTGGTGACGAGGTGACCCTGTGGGGTGAGGAATTGCCGGTCGAGCAGGTTGCCCGGCTCGCCGGCACGATCCCCTACGAATTGCTGTGCGGAGTCACCCAGCGCGTAGACGTTCGCTACGTTACTTGAGGAAAAACCCCATTTTGACACCGGCCAGTTCGATCACATCATTGTCCTCGAGCTTCTGCGCCCGCGGACCAATGCGTTTGCCGTTCACGACCGGGTAGTTGCCGTCCTCGAGGCTGTCGACGTGGACGATGTAGTAACCCTCTGCACGACGCGTAACCCCTGCCACCTGCACGCCTGGTCGACCCAGGGTGGTCAGCGCCTTCGTCAATTCGAGTTCCTTGCCGGCGAACGCGCCGGAAAGAACCTGAAGCTTGGCCATCTTGGGCGTCGCCGGGGACGGGGCCGCCGCCGCAGTCTCGGGTCCGGCTTCGCCTGACCCGGAAACGGCATGCTGCACTGCCTGCGCCGCCTGGTTCATTTTCTCGGCGCTGGCGGAACTCGGGTGGATGACCATCGTTTTCTCGAACTCATCCGGATCCGCGTCCGCTTCTTCCTGGTCGACGAAGCGCAACTGGTGATGCCCGATCGTGATGACATCACCATGCTGAAGCGCGTGTTTCTTGATCAGCTTGCCATTGACATAAGTGCCGTTGGTGCTGTTGAGGTCCTCAAGAAACGAGTCGTTCAGGATATTAATGATGAGCGCGTGGTGGCCGCTCACAGCTGCATTATCGATGCGGACATCGTTATCCGGCAGGCGGCCAACCGTGTACCGCTCCTTGGTCATGTTGTATTCCGCCAGAACTTGTCCGTCGAGGCTAAGCATCAAACGCGCCATTACCCGCCCTCTATTTTGAAGAATTAAACCAATTCAGAACGTTCCCCAACATTCCCTTGCGCGCCGGAAACGGTTGCGCAATGTAGGCCAGCATCAACGAGATGTTGTCGCGTCCGCCCTGATCGTTGGAAAGTCTGATTAATTGTTGACCAACTACATCAAGATTAGCATGAAAAGTGCTGATAGTTAACTGAATATCATCGTCTTCAACCATATCCGAAAGGCCATCGGAACAGAGTAGATAGAAATCGCCGGGAACAACCTCGGCCTCGTTTAATTCGACATCGACACTGGGTTCGACGCCAAGCGCACGTGTTACATAATTCTTGTTTGTGGAGCGCAGCGCCTCTTCCTTCGAATAGAAACCCCGATCCACCAGCTCCTGCAGCAAAGAGTGATCCATCGTGATCTGCTCAAGGTTGCCATCGCGCATTCGGTACATTCGTGAGTCACCGACATGGGCAACTGAGATTTTGTTGTCATAAAACAGGCAGGCGACCACGGTAGTGCCCATTCCCTCGCAATCGGGCTGGGTCTGGGCCGTGTTATGGATAATCCGGTTGGCCCGAAAGATCGCGTCTCGCAGGATGATCGAATCGCGCCGCAGGCCCGATTCCGGCTCGATTTCATTGCGGTCCGGGATGGTCTCCAGCGCAGCCGAGACCTGGCTCAGCACT
>Ga0209957_1000277_pt1 | contig 11525 bp, 8 predicted proteins | sample SalPonF2_A_D2_MG_FD_185724 | JGI IMG/M metagenome (GOLD analysis project Ga0209957, IMG submission 185724) | Salt pond soil microbial communities from South San Francisco under conditions of wetland restoration - Salt Pond MetaG SF2_A_D2_MG... ... | reverse complement strand
GGCTGCTTCGGCCTGGTGGCCGGCACCGGCGTTTAGCGTCTCGTGATAATCCAATGAAATGAGATCTAAAATAAGATGTTCCAAAGTGGGGTGGGACGTCCTCAGAAGAGATTCGGTGCAGCCGGTGCACTCCTGCCCGTGGAGCCAGATGACCGGCGGGCGGCGTTTGGGATCGGTGATCGCTTCAGCGATTTGCGTGCCTGCGGCCAAAGGGAGGCCCATGCTCACCGCCATTATTCCGCAGAATTTCATGAAATCCCGCCGTGATACCCCCTTAAGCCTTTCTTCGATAGGGTCTGTAACATGCTGTTTTTTCATTTTTCCCCTCTTAATCGGAAGGTGGTAAAAAGTTGTGATTCAACTTCATCATCTCATTAAAAAAAACAGGTGTTTCGTCAAAGAACGTGGAATTCATTTTGAGCGATCTGTGGGAGTGCTTCTTTTTTTGTCTTTCGAAGTGAAATCGCTCAGTGTTGATAATGCCGACTCGGTTGGCGCTTGAAATACTACAAAGTGGCACTTATGAACAATATAATCAATATATTGGATAAGTTGGAAAGAGTCAAGGATTTGTTGACGATTTCAGAAAAAAATTCTTTTATCTCGGTTTTGAATTTGGATTATAATATTTGAACCGTGAGAAATTGAATGGGAAACGGGCGATATTTTTTTCGAATTCTGTCAGGAATCCGGGGTGGGGTTATAGGGGATGCAATCCTCTTCATGGCGTTTAAGATGCCCCGCCGTTTATGGCGGGGAGTTTCACTCTAATCCTCATCGTCGATATCAATAGGATCGTCATCTGAAATTTTTAGCGGGGAGGTAATCTTTTTTATATCGTCATCTTCATCGTCAAAACCCGCTTCAGGGATATCTTCATCATCCAGCAGCCCGTCGATTTCAGCGTCATCTTCTTCAAGGTCAGCCAGGACCGGAGTTCTTCTCTTGTCTTTTGCCAAAAGATCCGTGTCGTCAAAAAAAAGCTCAACAGGCTGGTCATCGCCGGATTCGTACATCTTTGTCACTGCTGCGGCTATTTCCTTTGCATATATGCCGATGGGAAACAGGTTCTGGGTCCTCAATGTCGCAATAAGCTCATGTTTGCCTTTTTCAATGGCCGAGTTTACGACCTCATCGTCAAATGTCTCCTCACACAGGAGGGAAAATATTTCTTTATCCAGCTCGGCATATTCTCTGATGACCAGTCCTGTTTTTTCCTCGGTTTTTAAAATTAAATATTTTTGTTTCATGGTGTATCTCTCCCTTAAATACAGTAGCGTTTCTATGTTCGATCTCAGTTAAAAAAGGTTTTTTTATTTAATTTTCCGGAAATCATAAAAAACAGGTCGTGTCAACCAACAAAAATAAAAAATATTGACCTCTTTTATCGAAAATGATAGTTAGTTTCGATTGATCGTCAAGTGCATGATAAAACCGGAGGGATGGCTGAGTGGTCGAAAGCGGCGGTCTTGAAAACCGTTGAGTGTAACAGCTCCGTGGGTTCGAATCCTACTCCCTCCGCCATACCCGTTTTTCTTATATACAAAAAGCGTTTTTAAATTTTTGTATGACCCTGGTCCGGATAACGATCAACGGATAATGTTAAAGGAATCCTGAAACTCGGAGAGATGGCCGAGCCGGCTGAAGGCGCTCGCCTGCTAAGCGAGTGTGGGGGGAAACTTCCACCGAGGGTTCGAATCCCTCTCTCTCCGCCATTTCAAATACTTAGCCCGGCTGAAACGGCCGGGCTTTTTGTTTTTTTGCGCCGGTTTTGTGTGTTAATATGTTGTATTGGCAAATTATCCCGACCGATGGTTGAGAAACTTCATCCTAACGTCGCAAAAGTCGAGGGTGCTGCAGATCCAAGGCGTCAAGGGTGCAGCTGTAGTAATTTACCGCAAGCTCTTGGCAACGCCGGCGATGCGGTGCCATCGGCTTTCCCGCAGGGTAAATAACACGACTGTTTTTCGATGGTTTCAGTATGCCATCTGGAGTTCATTCCGGCAGAATAGTTAAAAAAGGTTGAATAGCTTGTAATTATTATTTTTGAATCCATTTTGTCATGTTATTTATGCAACTTTAGGGTTCATTAAACGTTATGATGCCCCGACACATCGAACAGTTTCGAGAACGGCTTATTGAGTGGTACCGTCGCCATCACCGCCGGCTTCCCTGGCGAGAAACCGATGATCCTTACCGGATATGGATTTCGGAAGTGATGCTTCAGCAAACTCAGGTTCAAACGGTTCTGCCGTATTATCAAAAATTTCTGTCTCTTTTTCCGGATGTCAAACATCTGGCGGAAGCGGACCTGCAAAAGGTTCTCAAGGCCTGGGAAGGCCTGGGATATTATGCCCGGGCCCGCAATATGCACCGGGCGGCAAAGATCCTTGTCGAACAAACCGGCGGGAAACTCCCTGGAAACTGGGCGTCTGTTCGGGCGTTGCCCGGCGTCGGTGACTACATTGCCGCCGCAATTCTGAGCCTTGCCTTCAATCAGCCTTTCGCGGTTGTGGATGGAAACGTCAAACGCGTTCTGGCCCGTGTTTATGAAATCGCGGCACCCATAAACAAATCGTCATCTTATAAAATCTTCAAGGAAACCGCCGGAGATCTGCTTGATCATCGTTATCCCGGAATTTTCAATCAGGCCATGATGGAGCTGGGCGCAACCGTCTGCAAACCCGGAAAACCGGAATGCAATGGGTGTCCCGTCTGTTCCTTTTGTCATGCCAATCAAGCCGGAAACGTGGAAAAATTTCCAAAGCGGATAAAGGCCCCCAAAACGCCCCTTCACCACATTGCCGTTGGCGTGGTTTACAAAAACAACCACCTGCTGATCACCCGCCGAAAATTGGAAGGGCTGCTGGGAGGCTTATGGGAATTTCCCGGCGGCAAGGTCAAAAAGCATGAAACTCCGGAAAGCGCCTGTGTCAGAGAGATCAAAGAAGAAGTGAACCTGGACGTGGCGGTTACCGGGCACATTGCACAGGTCAAGCATGCCTATACCCACTTTAAAATCCGGATGGATGTTTTTTCCTGTCGATATGTGTCCGGGGACGTAAAACTCAACGGACCCATCGATTTCCGATGGATTGTGCGGCCGGAGATCGAACGTTATCCATTTCCCAAAGCCAATCATAAATTCATCCACCTGCTCGATTAATTGAGTTCCATATAAAGGAACCCGAAGCTTGGCCTGAAATCGGAAAAACCGGCTGTTTTTCCATGGGGCTGCACTTAAAGCCATGTATGATTTTATGACGTCTAACCATCTGTTTTTTTATTTGTTTCGCTGATAGACTTTTAAATGCAATGGTGCATTGAAACGTTTGAAGCAAGCGCTTTAAGCCAACGCTGGGCGGGGCTGTTGTGCCGCCATAGATCAACCCGGAACAGCAGGGCGGTGAATCAAGGCACAACCATCCATTTACTGCATCACATCCCGGATCGTTTTCGGGAAAAGACTCGAAAATCATTCATCGGGAGGTTTTGAAACAGTGTCTTATGCAATATGGGCGCATAGGGGATGACGCGGTTTCAGGCTCAGGTGTGGGCAATGCCCGAAATCCACACCATCTGTTAGAATTTTGAAATTTCCCAGGTTGACGGTCGGGTTTGATTTTGATATCTGTATCGTAATCTTGATGGGTTATAGTCGGTTTCCATTTTTCCCGGTTCGGTTGAAAGCATTGCACAATTCAATCTTTTAAATTTATTTGGTTTCAAAAGGCGAATTCTGATCCATCGCTTTTTTCGAAAGGGTCTGGCTTTTTTCGCCTTTATGAAAACAGATTCTTTGGTGATTAACAATTGTGAAGCTGACTATCTATAAAAAGATGATCCTCGGTTTCGGCGTCATTATCATCATAATGATCGTTGCCAGCACGTATATCCTGTTCAAGTTGAATACTGTTTCCAATGCAGCAAAAACGACCCTTACCGCGAATGTCCAGGTCGTGGACCTTGCCAGGCAGCTGCAAACGATCCTGCATGATCTAAATGTAGATGCCCAGAAATATATTATCTCCCGTGATGAGACCTATTTTGCTTTATTTGTTGCAACGAGCCGGCAATTTAATCAACACTTGAATTCGTTGCTCGATGTATCATCGGATCAGGCGGAAGGTGCCATCATCAGAAACATGTTTCAGGCCCATGAATCGTTTGTGGCCGGCATGGAAAGCGAGAGGGAGAACCCGGAGGCGGGCTTCAACCCGGTCCGTGACAACCGAAGGTCGGATAGCCTGAAAATCCTGTATAAATCCCTTGATCGTCTTATCCGCATCAATCAGGTCTCCATTGAGGAGGCCATGTCTAGAATGAAAACAATTACAAGCCGTTCCGCCAAAGTCGCGCTGTTGTTAATCGTCTTGACGCTGCTGACGGCTGTCTCGGCGGCCTTCCTTATCACCCGAACCATCACGAAGCCCATAGACGAGTTGATACGAGGGACTGCGCAGATTGCACAAGGAAAATACGAGCCGGTCAAGGTCACTTCTAATGATGAAATCGCCCTGCTCGTTGATGCCGTCAATGAAATGAGCCTCAAGATCAAAAATATAAACGAACTCAGAACCCATATGATGCAGCAGATTTCCCACGAACTCCAATCCCCCCTCCAGGTGATACTTTCCGCACACGACATTTTGAAAGATCAATGTTCCGCCAAGATGGCGCCTGAGCAGCTGCAGATGCTCGATGCCATTCGCAGGGGAATTAACAAGTTGACCGTCTTCAGCAAGCAGTATCTTGATCTTGCCAAGATTGACTCCGGTATGATGAAATACCACATGGAATGGACGGATCTTTCCCGGATTGTCGAGCCCCTGGTTGAAGATGCAAGGCTTATCGCCGGGAGCAAGAACATCGCTGTAGAGCTGATCACCCATGCTGCGCCCAAGGTCATGGTGGATGCGAAGAAAATTTCCATTGTTGTAAGCAACCTCCTCAGCAACGCAATAAAATACACGCGAAACGATGGGAACGTCAGGGTGAAGGTCGGCCCCTGCGCCGTCGGTGCTCAGTTTGAGATTCAGGACTCGGGAATCGGCATCGCACCGGAGGAAATTCCCAAAGTGTTTACAAGGTTTTATCAGGCCGGCAATATCAACAGAATGAAGAGCGGGGGCATCGGCGTCGGTTTGGCCCTTGTCAAGGCATTTACAGAAGGCCACGGCGGCAAGGTTTATGTCGAGAGTGTCGTTGACTCTGGATCGACCTTTACGGTTGAGCTCCCGGCCGCGCCTGAGGAATTCCAGGGCCCGGCAATCCAAGTCCCCATATAGGTTAAGGACGGATTTATGAAATGGCATCATGTCATCGTCGTAATTTCATGCTTTCTTGTGGCCGGTTGTTTTTCCCAATCCCGCAATTCCAGATCTGAATTGCAAGCCCGAAATCACATGAATCGTGCGGCTGCCCTGGAAGACGCTGGTGAATATCACCGCGCCGCACAAGAATATTCGGTTGTGGCCGAGCGTTATCCCGCCGCCTCCCATTATAAAACCGCAGTATGGAAAGCGGCGGTGTTAAACATTCATCCGGCCAGCTCGAAAGTTGATTACAACGCAGCACTGCATTGGCTGCAAGTTTATCTTGGACTGCCGCTGTCTTTCGAAGAGAAAGATAGGGCGGATTTATACGTGGGCATGCTGACGCACATTAATGATTTGGAATCGATACTTTCCGCTTTTGCCGCAGAAAAGGTGGAGCTCCAGGCAATGACCCGGAAACAGTCCGGCGATATGGTGGCGGCCACCCAGCGATTGGATCAGCTGGAAGCTGATCTGGCACACGCCCACGCAGAGCTTAAGAAAATGAAAGAGGTGGATGTACGGATGCACCGGAGCCGGGTGAATGGCCAGAACGTCGAATCTCGCAAAAGCGTTCAGACGGACGCCGGACAAGACAGGAATAAAACAAAGGCGTCCCATACAAACGGGCCCATGGCCCACCAAGGGCCTCAAGATTTTTATCCCTATGTGATTCAAATCAGTTCCAATTCGAACAGGGAAGAATCCATTCTGGCCGCAATGAAATCTATAGAGAAAGGGTATTCCGGGTTCGTTTCCGGTGCCCATATCCCGGGCAAGGGGAAATGGTATCGGGTATATGTCGGCTTTTATCAGACCTTCGAAGCGGCACAACGGGCTGCTTTTGAAATGAAAAAACAGGACTATCTCCATGCCTTTGTGGTCAAGATGCCCTTTGCTGTTCAGATCGGGGTTTTCTCGAGTGATAAAGAACTGGAAGCGCTGGAGGCGAATCTTCGATCAAAAGGATACTTTTCCTACCGGCTGCCGGATAGAATAACCCCTCACAAAATCAGATTGCTGGAAGGGGCATTTCCCAGCGAAGCGGCAGCTTCAGAAATCGCCAAAGCCTTGCAGAAAGAAGATTTCAAGCCATTGGTAATTCAGCGTTAGAACCGTGTTTAAAAGGCAGGGTCATGCCCGGCCAAACAGGCTGATCTGATCGGTTCGGGTCTAAGGTCACGGGGATCTATCCTTAAAGCCGGGCATGGGGTTAAGGTGTGCAACTCTCTGTTTTTAAATTATATAAACTTTGGCGTAAATCCCGATGACATAAGCGTTCATTAACAGCGGCGAAAGGGGTTTTATGGTCCCTGTGCACTGTGTTAAACTTTGGCTTGACCTGCTAAAAACAAGCTGATATGAATTATCCGGATCGTCTCAGTTAAACGCTTGTTACAAACGTTTAGACTAACCGACAAGGGGATATTTTGGCAACTTTAGAACAACGACGGAAAACAGATAGGGAGCGTCGGGAACGCTGGCGTAAACGGAAGCTTTCAGAGGGCAACAAACAGATACAGATTATGATTACACCGGAAGCCCAAAGGGTTTTAAACCTGGAAAAGGAGCGTTCCGGAGAGCCCTTTGTTCAAATTATCAATCGTGCCATCATGCACATCGGCAAGGCTCATCCAAGTATTCCTGAAAAAACTGTGCCCTGTTCGAACATCCCGGAAAAAACAGTGCCCGGCCCGAACGTCTCGGAAATAACAGCGCCATCTTCCGGCAAATCTGCCAAAGCGAAGAAACGCGCCGGAACTTCTGACAAAAAAACAGCACAGTCTCCGGAGCAATTGAGTTTATTTCTTGGATCAGAAAGCTAGGTCAAAAAAAGAATCCCATTCGCCACTGATGTAACCGTTCAACCGCACAGTCAAAGGATCCGGCAAAGGCGTTCCCTAACAAACTCGGGGCAGCAGAGTGGTGGGTCGGAGTGGTGACAATACCCTGGTTAACGGGGAAACCCATGCGTGGGTCTTTCACTTCCGAATCTGTGGGGGTGTATTTGGTCTCCCGCCTGAAATATTTTACGAAATCTGAGAAATAGGAGTATCGTTCCGGTGGCCGTAACCCCCAGAGACAATCGTAGCGGTTTTACCTTGATAGAGATACTGCTGGTTATTGTCATTATCGGTATCCTGGCAGCCATTGCAATTCCGAACTATCTTTCTTATCGAGAAAGGGGCAAACTTGGACGGGCTTTATTTGAACTGAAATCCATCCAAACCGCGATTTCGGTTTTGGGCATCGACACCGGTATGTGGCCCCACAAAAGGCCGGTTGGCGATGCCTCGGGGAATGAGGTCTGGGATCTTAATTCACCCAGTGCCGGACTGGTTGCAACAGATGGAGGCTATCCCGGCTGGAACGGGCCGTATCTGGCAAATGTGCCCTGGGATCCTTGGGGGAACAACTACTTTTTTGATAACGATTACCAAATAAACGGACAGAATGTTGTTGCTATCGGGTCGTTTGGCCCCAACGGGGTAGGACCCAACAATTACGATGCCGATAATATCATCGTGATCATTCCTTCTGATTAATGATCGCGAAAAAAATTCTTTGCCTCATCTCTGGTTTCAGGAGGACTCTCTATAGACGGATAAATATAGGCTTCTCTCCGACCGGCATCAAACACTTTTCGAACCGTTTTCGCCAGGTCCGCTTTAACAATGGGTTTATAGGCGAATGCCTTGATACCGATGTCGGCCGCGCTTTCATCGGAGATATTTTTACTGTATCCGGTACATAGAATTACCGGAATATCCGGCCTAATTCCCATCAGTTCATCGGCCAGTTTGTCGCCCTTCATATTCGGCATGGTCATATCGGTAATGACCAAATCAAAGTCGTTGGGCCTCGATCGGAAAAGTTCCAAGGCTTCCACACTGCTGGTACGGACGGTGACATGATATCCCAGTGTTTCTAAAATCCGGCTGCCAATCTTGACAATCGGCAATTCATCGTCAACCAACAGGATGCGCTCGTTACCGGAAGGCAGTTTTTCTTCCTCGAATGACCGTTTGAAATCGCGCCTTTTCGTTATCGGCAGATAGATCAATAGGGTGGTTCCTTTTCCAAATTCACTCTCGGCGGTTATCTTGCCGCCGTAGCTTTCGACAATGCCATGGACCATGGCCAGTCCCATTCCGGTCCCCTCACCGACGTCCTTTGTGGAGAAATACGGTTCAAAAATCGAGTCGATAATATCCGGTGAAATGCCCGGACCGGTATCAGAAACATTTATTTTCATATAGCTGCCGGCTTTCAAACCGTTAAGTGTCAATGGAGAACTGTCGTCGAGTTCAACATCCACCAGGCCGATCTCCATTTCACCGCCGCGCTCCTCCATGGCATGGGCGGCATTGGTGCAAAGATTCATGAAAATCTGGTGAATTTGTGTCGGATCTCCCATGATTAATGAATCACTCTCAAGATGTTGCCTGATTTCAATGCTGGCGGGAATGGAGGCTCTCAAGAGTTTGAGGGCTTCTTTTGCCACGGTTATAACTTTTACGGGCTTGATTTCCTCATCCACCTGTCGCGCAAAGGTAAGGATTTGCTTGACCAGATCTTTTGCGCGATTGCCGGCTGTAAAAATCTCTTGTAAATAGTCCTCGAGTATAGAGCCTTTTTCAACGTTATCCAGGGCCAGTTCGGCATACCCGATGACCGCAGATAGAATGTTGTTGAAATCATGGGCAATACCTCCGGCCAGAGTGCCGATGGCTTCCATCTTCTGAACTTGACGGAGTTGAGTTTCGAGTTTTTTCCTCTCTGAAATATTAACCAAAACGCCGCGCAGACCAAGGGTATTTCCGTCTTGTTTTATGGGGGACCAATATATGAGCACCGGAATTGCAAATCCGTCTTTGCGAATCATTTTGTATTCATTGGATACAGAATCGTCTCCTCCGGCCATCCGTGTTTTTGCAGACTCCATAATTCTTGTTCGATCTTCAGGAGACGCAAGACGGGCTAAACCGAACCCTTTATCCAGATCGGCCTGGGTGTACCCAAAAAGTTCAAATCCGTGACGGTTGGTGTACGTGATATTAATGTCAGCATCGGTTTCAAAAACTACCTGGGGCAAAAGTTCCGTCAGGTCGCGAAATTTTTGTTCGCTCTGTTGGAGCAAGGTCTCACGCCTTCGTATCTGCTCTGACATTTCGGAAAACTTGTGAACCACGGAGGTCAGTTCTTGTTCAGGAATTTCATGGGGAGCGCGACCATAGTCTCCCCTTGCTACCCGGTCCGTCCAGTCCTCAAGGGCCATCAACGGTTTCGAAAGGTACTTCTTGAACAGTATCTTCATGACAAAGTACATGGAAAAAATCATAAAGGAGGCGACGAAGAGACTGTAGGTTAAAAGACGAAAGTTCGAATCTGAAAAGGATGCCCGGGTTATCCCGATTCTAAGATGACCGATACGTTCATTCTGGCAATAAACATCTTTCTGTCCGTAAATAATATTTGCGGAAGTCGCCTTCTCGTGCGTGTAAATAGGGGCGTCTATATTTTCCAAAAAAATTTTCAGACTCACGACATCGACATTTGCCATATATGCATCACCAATCAACTGGATCGTTTTTTCATCAAAAGACCAGAGGGGGTTTTCCAGGCTTTTCGTCAATTGTATTAACTGCTGGGCCATCAATTCTTTGTATGCCTTTTCAGATTGGACCACAGCAATCCAGTAATTGGTACCCAAAGCAATGCAAAAGGTTACAATTATTAACGCCACGCTGCCTATGGTAATATTTTTTGTGATGCTTCTTCTTTTCATTTGGAAAGTACCTAAAAAGGGATGGTTCCTTTTCATCAGAACCCATAAAAAGACTGTTTAAATTTAAAAAAATCTCCGGATCGTTGAACGATCGGAGCCCATGTTGCCTTGAAAAACAACCTTCCAAACACCGCAGGATCAATGCATCATTGTTTGTTACCGGCGATCGGTTTATCAATGGAACCACAAAATCAAAATAAAAGCCGTTAGTAAGAACTCTTAAAAGTCCTATCTCTTTTGTTTGTGCCTAACAATACCCGAATATATTCGTAAAATTCAGGGAAGGTCAACAAAAGAACCGAATGAGAACATTAAATGCTTAAAAATATACAATAGGGCAGCAAAGAATTCATCTTTTCGGACTGCTGGAGTTGGGCTTCAAGGCGCTTTTTTTCGGATATATCCCGCCGGACCTGCTGTGTAAAATATTACCCGCTTCGTCTCGAACAGCCGACGTATTTAGAGAAATATCTATTTTGCTTCCATTATTCTGTGCCGAAAAAGAAAAATAACATGAATCAACGGGAACTGCAAATTTCTTGAGGGGTTGAAGCGGGATAGGCCTCCAGGCCGTGGCCCATTCAGCCACATCGTTGCAACCGCGTTGCAATGTCGAGGGTGGCGGCTGCAAAAGAGGCAACGAACACTCCCAGGATCGCGGGGGATATTTTTTCGGAATACCGGTTGAATCGAGGGGAGAACAACAGTTAATTGATTATTTGTAAATAGCGTTTAAAGTCGGCCCGTTGAGGTGTCCAAATTATTTTATTCGGCAACACGCTGGCATCCATTACAGGAATGAAATGTCAAGTGGCCAACGCTACTGAAAAGGTTGCTCTACGATCTTGGCGGCCTCTGCGATCCGTTGCTTCTCTCAAATCGTTTTCCGGCCGTTGTATTTTCTTGAAAATGGTTTTGTCGATTCTTCGATCTGAATCGTTTCTTCTCTCTACACCGTGTCTACGGTCCACGCCGCTTCTGCGATCTTCTCCGATCCTTCTATTGGGGAGATAGTTTGTGTATGAGAAATCCCGCCTGTCAAGACCTGTTCGCCTGCCTCCGGTATCTATCATTCCCAATGGCATAGTTTAATCCTCGCTGTCTTATTCCCGAATCAATAACCTGTGTTTTAAGCATCTCCCGAATGGGGTTGTCTCTTGAGAGAACCCCCTGAAGCCGATCTTCAGGGGCGAAAAAAAGAAATAAACAATGAAAAAATTTTTCATGTTGGATTATCTTTGTAAGCAAAAATCGTGCAAAAAAAGTTAATTATTCCCCAAAGCCTTGTTTGTCAAGCATTGGCACTAATTTGACGGCAAATACAGCAAGAGGAACCCCCAAAAATAACCCTGCAATTGTGGATCAAATTACATAAAATTATGAATTAAATTACATGAATAGATGTCACGTTGCGAGGTGTT
>Ga0209957_1000275_pt1 | contig 11550 bp, 8 predicted proteins | sample SalPonF2_A_D2_MG_FD_185724 | JGI IMG/M metagenome (GOLD analysis project Ga0209957, IMG submission 185724) | Salt pond soil microbial communities from South San Francisco under conditions of wetland restoration - Salt Pond MetaG SF2_A_D2_MG... ... | reverse complement strand
GTAGCATCAGCAAGGGCGCCAGTCCCATTGAGGGTTCGTCGAGCAACATCACATTCCTGCCACTCATAAAGGCTCTGCCGATAGCCAGCATCTGCTGCTCGCCGCCGCTCAAAGTTCCGCCCTTCTGGTTTCTCCTTTCTTCCAAGCGCGGGAAGATGGAAAATACCCGCTCCCGATCTTCCTCTATTTTGTGGGCACCGTCTTTTCTGGCGAAGGTGGCGAGTTTGAGGTTTTCCATAACTGTCAAGTTGTCAAAAATTCTTCTGCCCTCGGGGACGTGGGATATGCCAAGCTTGCTCACCACCTTGTCGGCGGGATATTTAAGCAGGTCTTCGTTCTTGTAGATCATCCTGGTACCCGATTCAGCCGGGACCATCCGGGAGATGGCGCGCAAGGTGGTGCTTTTTCCGGCCCCATTGGCGCCGATAATACATACTATCTCGCCCTCATCAATTCTGAAATCTATGCCGTGGAGGGCCCGAATCCCACCATATGAGACCCTCAGGTTTTCCACTACCAACATCAGAGAATTGTCTCCTTGCCCAAATAGGCCTCGATCACCTTGGGATCGTTCTGGATCTCCTCAGCAGAACCCTCGGCTATAACCTCACCGAAAACCAGGGTCTGAATGATCTCGCAGAGTTCCATAACCACTTTTAGCCGGTGTTCGATGAGAAAGATCGCCAGGCCAAATTCGCTGTGGACTCGCCGGATAATCTCCATCATCTGAATGAGTTCTTCAGGATTCATCCCCGCGGTGGGTTCATCCAGAAACAATATCCGGGGCTCTGTAGCGAGAGCTCTGGCCATCTCCACCCGTCGCTGGTCCCCGTAGGGAAGATTGACGATCAGCTGATCCGCCAGGTTGGCCATACCCACCAGTTTCAAAAGACTGTAGGCTTTCTCTTCGATTTCTGCTTCTTCTTTGCGGCGTTTCGGTGTGCCAAAAAAGGCTCCAATCAACCCGTAGCTAATCTTCGAGTACTGGGCCATTTTTACATGATCGAGGACACTCATGTGGCGCCACAAACGGAGGTTCTGAAAGGTCCTGCCGAGGCCCTCGGCAGCTATCTGGTAAGGCTTGAGGCCGACGATGGACTGGCCGTTCAGCAGGATATCACCCTCGGTGGGCCTGTAAATACCGGTGATAAGGTTAAAGATGGTGGTCTTGCCTGCTCCATTGGGCCCTATCAGCCCTCTGATCTGGCCGGGTTCGGTCTCGAGATTGTAGTTGTTGACAGCCCGTAGCCCGCCGAAATCATGGCTCATATTATTAATCTGAAGCAGTGGCATGTTGTGCCCAATCCCTAAGCTAAGTCTCCAAATGTCCAAAGGACTAATTCAAGAGGTTTTTTCCTTAAGCCGACTAGTGGAGTAATGGAGTAGTGGAGTACTGGAGTAATGAGATAAAAACTTCTCGAAATCTTAAATTTTTCCAGCACTCCATCACTCCAACACTCCAATACTCCATTTTCTAAATCTTTTCTTTCGGTCTAATCAGATTCATCACATTAAATTCCTTAAAGGCAATCAACCCAGTGGGCCGGAAAATCATCACCAGGATAAGCAGGAGAGGGATAATAATCCATTTGAAGATTTCCAATGGCCGCAAAGCCTCACCGAGAAGACTCAAGCTTACGGCGCCGACAATGGAACCGTAGATGGAGTTCAGGCCGCCAAAGTAGACCATGGCCAAAACCTCAGCGAGTTTCTGGATACCAAAGGTACTAGGGTTAACATACCGGAGCACGTGAGCAAACAGCCCGCCGGCAACACCGGCCCAAAAGGCCGCGAACAGGAAGGCCACAATTTTGGTGCGTCTGGTGTTGACGGTCATGGCATCCGCCGCCATTTCGTCGTCTCGAACGGCGTTAAGGGCTTTTCCCGTGGTGGAGCGAACGAAATTGTTGATAATCCATACAGCGGCTACGGTCCAGATGAACATCGTAGGCAAATCGACATAATTGGGCTGGCTGCTCAAGCCTCGGGGCCCGCGGACGAATTCTAGATTCTCGATTACACTCTTGATGATAAACATAAAAGCCAGGGAGATGATTGCCAGATAGTCACCTCTGGTTCTGAAGGAAGGAACTGCGATAGCAATCGCACCGATGGCAGCGACGAGTCCGCCAAAGATCAGGGCGACAGGGAACAGAAACGGCCCCAGGAACTCAGGAAGAAGAGCAGATCCGAACACTTTGTCGTCAACAAAGAAAAGGAGGGTGAAGATCGAAGCAGCATAGGCGCCCAGGGCCATAACCCGGGATGAGAACATGAGAACTCTCCCATGTAGCCGTTGATGACGTTGAGGCTCAAGGTGACAATGACAGCAATGAGAGTGAGCTTGAGGGTGAGGAGGCGGTAACCGCTGATGTCAGCCCATAAATGCAAGATACCGTACAACAGGCCGAGGTGGATAGCCACAGATACAGCAGGGGATACCTTAAAAAGCCAGCCCGCTAGTCTATTCAATACTGGACCACACAGCCGCGGAACAATGATGATTGGCAAAATATATATCAGCAACAAGAATGCCAAGGTGCCGGGGATAAGGAGAGGTTTTTTGAGAATAGTCACGGCGCCAAAAAGTGCCGGAATTTTGGGCAACCCCAAGAGTTCCGTGAGCGGATCGCCCACAAAACGTTCAAGCAGGACCGCCACCAGAATGCCACAGAACCAGGCCAGCAGGGGAACCTGAGAAAAGGAATCCCGGATGCGGTTTGCAAGTGTCTTATTTGCAGCTGAATTGGAGCTGTTTGTTTCCACCACCAGTTCCTCGTTATTCCGGGGTCACATCCGCAGCTCGCATGCGACGTGAAGCTCACTCATTTTATAATCTCAGACGCGCACTGTAAGGCTCTCCGAAAAAGCCGTGGGGTCTGAAGGTCAGAATTAGTAAAATGATTGAGTAAGCGATGAAATCCCGTAAAGTCGACGGGAAGACCATCGCTACAAAGATCTCAATGAATCCGAGTAGAAAGCCAGCCAAGCAAGCCCCAAGAATGGAGCCTCTTCCTCCCAGAATGGCAGCCACAAAGGCCTTCCAGCCGAATATAACACCCATATAAGGGTCCAAGACAGGATAGGCCACCCCGAAGAGTATCCCTGCCACGGCTGCCAGAGCCGAACCGATGGCAAAAGTCATACGGGCTATGTTGTTGATGGGTACTCCCATAAGGGGAACAACCACGTAGTCAAAGGCCATCGCTCGCATGGCCATTCCCCACCGGGTCTTGCGCACGAACAGATGAAGAGCATACATAAGCGCAATAGAGACAACAACGATCATGATCTTTTTATTGGTGACGAACACACCTCCCAGGTCGTAAGTGGTCGACTGGATCAAGGCAGGAAAACTTACCCGTCTGGCCCCGAGAATGGCCAAGTTTCCGGTCTCCAGGATGATGCCGATCATCAGACCGGTGATTGCAGCTGAAGCTCTCGGTGCTTCTCTCAGAGGCCTATAGCCCACCCGCTCCACAATCATGCCCACGAAGGAGGTCAGAAACATGGAAATGAGGATGGTCAATACCAGAATCAACCAGTTGGGTAGTGCCAGGGCTCCCATGGAAGCCAGGGACACCAGCCCAGTGGCAACCCCGAAACCGATGTAAGCTCCAACCATAAAAATGTCGCCATGAGCAAAATTGAAGAGCATCAGGACGCCATACACCATGGAGTAACCCAGGGCGATCAAGGCATAGAAGCTACCCCACTGCAGGGCGTTGATCAGGTTCTGGAAGAAATATGTCACCACATGCGCTCCTTGTTCGAAGCAACTCAGATCCCCCGCAGGTCTGACTGTTCGACTCAGCCTTTCGGCAGTGAGACCTGTCGACGAGGAGCTCGACTGCCTTCGGCCGTGAACTCGGGCCGAACGGAGGCTCACTCGAAGTCCTCAGGTCGGGTCGCTCATGGCTGAAACCCTTCTCCCTCAGCATACCGGGGTCCAAGTAGCTGTTTTAACTCCCTGTCTGCGGCGTGGGGAAAAAGGGCCTGCCCTGTGAAGTGTTCCATCTCATTCAACAGGGAAAAGGCGAGGGGGGAGTGAAATGTTCCCTTGATCTTTAAAGAAAACGAGGCCAGGGCTCTTGGCCCTGGCCCGCTTCCTTCAAACTACTTGTGTTCACTGGAGTTAAGCATCTTTTCCAGCAAGCTTTCGCTCACAACTCCAGTCTACGGGCAGACAGATTTGAAAAACTCGAACTCTCCTTTGTCGCTAATCCGAACAACCACGGCACACTTCAGTGGGTCGCCCTCTTCGGTGAAGGTCATCTTACCTGTGATGCCGTCAAATGCCTTGATCTTGGCCAAGGCGTCACGAACACACTGGCGGTCCTTCTCAATCTTGCCGGTAATCTCGCCACAATTCTCGATGGCCTGTTGAACAAGACGCAGTGAGTCCCAGGTCAGGGCGCCCACATCGTCGGGCACGTACCCGTAGGTCTTGTTGTAACGATCGATGAAAGCCTTGGTGGCGCCCGTAGCACCGGCAGCAGCATAATGGGTGCTGAAGAAGAGGCCGTAACAGTCTTTGCCACAGAGTTTAACGGTCTCGGCCGAACCCCAACTATCACTGCCGACGATGGGTTTGTTCCAGCCCAATTCGTGGGCTTGCTGCACGATCAGAGCCACCTCATTGTAGTACTGCGGGGTGAACAGTACTTCGGCACCTGAGCGATTGATCTTGGTCAGCTGGGAACTGAAGTCAGTGTCTTTGGTGGTGAAGCTTTCATAGGCCACCACAGAACCCGGACCATGCAACTTTTCCCAAGCTTCCTTGAAAAACTCAGCCAGCCCCTTGGGATAGTCACTTGCCACGTCATACAAAACCGCGGCTTTGGTAAAATGGAACTCCTGGGTGATGAAATTGGCCAAAACCGGCCCTTGAAAGGGATCGAGGAAGCAGCCACGGAAAACAAAAGGACGATCTTTGGTAGTATCCGGATTTGTGGACCATGGGCTAATCATGGGTGTTTTGTAGACGTTGGCCACAGATCCTGCAGGTACCGCCTGTTTGGAGGATTGGGGTCCGACAATAGCCAGAACTTCGTCCTCGACAATCATCTTGGTAGCGGCCTTGACGGCCGACTCAGCCTTGGACTCGTTGTCTTCAATGATCAGTTCTACCTTGTACTTCTTCTTTCCAACCGTGAGACCACCGGCTTTGTTGATGTCCTCCAGCCACATCTGACCTGCGAACTTTGAGCCCTCTCCCACTTTGGGGATATCCCCCGTCATCGGGGCGTTGATTCCAATCTTGATGGTTTCTGACTTACTCCAGACCGAAGGCGCAAAAACAAGACAGATCACCAGACACGCAACCAGAAAAACGAGTCTCTTCTTCATCGCCATCCTCCCATTCTCCATTTAATGTGTTGATTTAATAGCGAAAGTACAGCTCAACTGAAAAGCCAAATGTGGGACTTCCAGATCAGAACATGTGCTTTCAAAATAATAGGGATGCGAAGTATCAAAACAAATGTGAGATTTTTAGCATAGAGCCCATGGTTTTTCAACGATTATTTGAGAGAGGACTATGTGGTCTGCTAAAGTGGTGGGCCCTTTGGTAGGTAGTTGGCAGTAAGAAGTGGGAGTAGTCAAAAGGCAATGACGCGGAGAAACGGTGCAACGGAGACGCGGCGAGGAGTCTTAGATCTCCGCGTCGCCGCGTCATCGCGTCTCCGTGTCCACAAAAAAGACGCCACTAACGGTTATCCGCGGTCTAGAAAGTGAAAAATACTTTTTGCAGAACCTTGGGTGTATACCCGGCCATATCCAGATACATGGTTACCCCTCCCATGAAGAAAGGCCAGCCGGCGCCCATAATCATGGCCAGGTCCACGTCCCTGGTATCAGCCACCACACCCTCCTGCATAATAAGATCAATTTCTCGGGTTAGATCGGTAAGCACTCGCTCAATGATCTCTTCTTTGCGAAACTCTTTGTCACCTTTTTTCTGCCAGAGATCTTTGAGCGCCGGATCCACCTGTCGGTTGGGAGGTTCACCAACGTAGATCCCTGGGATTTTGGCCTCCACCATCCTTTTCAGGTTGTCATTAATGGGAAAACTCTGAGGTCCAAAAGCGCGGTTCAAGGTCTCCTGCACATGGGCCGCTACGGCCGGACCCACAAATCCCAGGAGTTCGAAAGGTGCCATGGGCAGGCCCAGGCTGAGCAAGGCCTCATCCACCAGTTGAAAGTCAGCACCCTCGTCCACCATATCCAGGCAGTCCGCCAGCATTTTGGTTAGGATACGGTTGACCAAGAATCCAGCAGAGTCCTGCACCAGGATACCTGTCTTTCTCAATTGTTTGGCAGCGGCAAAAACGGTGGCCAGGGTAACATCGTTGGTCTGTTGGCCACGGATGATTTCCACCAGTGGCAGCACTGCTACCGGGTTGAAGAAGTGGAAGCCCACCACACGTTCTGGGTGTCTCAGATTTGAGGCCATTTCTGAAACCGATAGACTGGAGGTGTTGGTGGCAAAGATGCAGGTTTCGGAGACTACTTGTTCGGCCTCGGCGAAGACCTGCTGTTTAATCTCCATTTGCTCGAATACCGCCTCGATGACAAAGTCACAGTCTGCGAAGTCAGCCCAGGCAAGAGTGCCTTTTACCAGGGTGAAAAGGTAGCGGGCCTTTGATTCAGTGAGTCTTCCTTTTTCCACCAGCTTGCCAAGTTCAGCCTGAATATAGCCCAGGCCCTTCTCCAAAAACTCCTGTTTGATATCCTTCATGACCACCGGCACCTCATAGCGGCGAAGAAAAAGAAGTGCCAGCTGAGATGCCATGAGGCCCGCCCCGATGAAACCCACTTTCGTCACTTTCTGAGGTTTAATTTCAGGAACACCGGCAGGACGTTTGGCCCGGCGTTGGACCAGATCGAAGGAGTATATGCTCGCTTTACATTGGCGGCTTTTGATGAGATCCCCCAGGGCCTTGTCCTCTTCCGCGAATCCTTGCTCCACATCCCAGCCAAAAGCGCCCTCGATTAGTTCTAGGGCGCGATAGGGGGCAACGGCAGCGCCATGTACTTTGCTGTCCACGAAGGCTCGGGCTTTCTCTATTAGTTGCTTAAGATCGCTCGAATCCACCTCCGCCCGTTCCACCTGTTCACTGCCCTCTATGATGCCTTCCAGAAAACGGATGGAATCATCCAAAAACTCAGCAGAGTCGAATAAACGATCGGCCAGCCCCATCTCAAAAGCCTGGAAACCCTTGATCATGCGATTCTGGTTCAAGGGGTTGAAAATGATGAGCTCCAATGCCTTCTCCGGGCCAATTAAAAGAGGTGCCAAGGTAGAGCCGCCCCACCCTGGGACGATCCCCAGGAAACATTCGGGGAAAGCGATGGCGGTTACACTTTTGGAAACAGTGCGGTAGTCACAAGACAAGGCTATCTCCAGGCCGCCTCCTAGGGCTGCACCGTTTACAGCCGCCACCGTGGGGTAGGGCAGGTCCATTATGCGCTTAAAGGTTGCATGGCCTAATTGACCAATAGATCTTCCCTGCTCAAAGGTGTTGATAAAAGGAATCTGGGTAAGATCGGCACCCGCGGCAAAGATGTAGTGTTTCCCGGTAAGCAAAAAACCCTTGACGTCCGGCTCCTTTTGAATCGTGTCCAGGGCCCGGTTCAAGGAGGTGAGCCCCTCTTCGTCGAAGGTGGTGGGTTTTTTGTAATCTTCACCATTGTCCATGGTCACCAGAGCGATCTTGCCCACTCTAGAGTTATAGAAATGGGTGTAGAACTGAGTGACGATTTTGGCCATTATCTTTCTCCTTACAATTTAGGTTGGCCGGTCAAACCAATTACTTCTTCTTCTTCGGTGCAGATGTTTTCTTTGGTGCTTTCTCACCGTTGTTTTGCAGATTCTCCCATATTACTGAACCTCCCTGGCCGAGCCCGACACACATGGTTGCCAGACCGTACTTTGCCTTGGGGTTTTCGGCAAACTCGTGCATCAGGTGGATCATCAAACGGGGGCCTGATGACGCCAGGGGGTGGCCGAAGGCAATGGCTCCTCCCCATGGGTTGAGACGAGGCTCGTCGGGCACTGTGAGGTCGAATTCGTTCATAAAGGCAATGCACTGCACAGCAAAGGCCTCGTTGATTTCAATCAGATCGATATCATCCATGCTGAGCCCCGAGATCTTAAAGACCTTGTGGGTGGCAGGGATGGGGCCCAAACCCATGACCTCTGGTCTGACTCCGGCGTAGGTGTAAGCCACCATACGCATCTTGGCCTGAATTCCTAGCTCCTTGGCTTTGTCCGCCGCCATGAGCAGGACACCACAAGCGCCATCATTAAGTCCTGAGGCATTGCCAGGGGTTACATTTCCCAGGGGACGAAAGGGTGTCTTCAGGTCTTTCAACCCCTCCATGGTGGTATCAGGACGTGGTTGCTGGTCACGGTCGGCAACCACCCAGCCCTCGGGAGTATAAACAGTCATTGGCACAATCATCCTGCCAATTTTTCCCTCGGTATAGGCCGCGGCTGTTTTTTTCTGTGAAAGCATGGCGTATTCATCCGCCATCTCCTTGGATATCTCCGGAAACATGTCATGGAGATTTTCAGCAGTTTTTCCCATAACCAGTGCATCTTCGGAAACCAACCGATCCACCAGAAACCGAGGGTTGGGATCAGCGGTGGCGGCCATGGGATGGTGGCCCATGTGTTCCACCCCGCCTGCTATGGCGATATCAAAAGCGCCCAGGGCAATTTCCGAAGCGGCGGTTGTAACCGCAGTCATTCCCCCGGCACACATGCGATCCACCGAGGCTCCAGCGCACTTTTCAGAGAGTCCTGCCAGGAGGGCCGAGGTCCGCCCAAGGGTGAGCCCCTGATCTTTTTCCTGGGTGGTGGCACCCCAGACGTTCTCTTCCACCATATCGGGACCGACCTGGGGGTTGCGACGCAAGAGCTCACGGATAACCTTCACCACCATGTCATCTGCACGGGTGTGCCAGAAAAATCCCTGTTCTCCGGCTCTGCCGAACGCTGTACGAATGCCGTCCACCAGGACTACTTCTCGTGATTTCATATTTTGCTCCTTTTCTGGATGCAAAAAGCTAGTATTTCACCACCAAGGGCACAAAGGTCACAAAGTTATTACACATTCTATAATACCCCTTGTGTTCTTTGTGGTTTATATCATTGACACGCCTCAGCTCAGAGAGAATGACTCCTCCGGGATCTCGACTGCAGCCCGCTGTCCGCTCATGATCGCCTTGGCCTTGCCCTGGGCCAGAGAGAGAATGTTGGTAATAAAGAATTCGGCTGAGGCTACCTTACCCCGATAGAAGGCAGCACTTCTATTGGAGGCAAGGACCTCGCGCTGAGAATGAGCATCCTTGGCACCGGCATCGACATAAATCTCTTGGAGACGGCGCTGGGCGATCAACGCCTGCCACAGCAACATGAAACCAACAGCAATATCTCCGAACAGTTCCAGATACGGGGTGGCGTAAAGGAGAGTCTCAGTGTAGTCTTCGGTCATGCCTTTGAGGCCGAAGTACTTTGTTACCTCAATAAGCTGCTGGCGGGCAGCTTCAAAAGTGGCCACCAGTTCACGCAGTTCAAAATTCTTGCGAGCCCATCTGAGGAACTCTTCAGTTTCTGCAATAAGTCGTTTGAAAAGCTGTCCCCTTTTGATAACCAGTTTGCGACCCACCAAGTCCAAGGCCTGAATACCATTTGTACCCTCATAGATGGAGGCGATCTTACAGTCCCGCAAGAACTGCTCCACCGGGTGTTCCTGGCAGTAGCCGTAGCCTCCCAGGACCTGGATGGCGGTTTCACAGACCCGAAAGCCCATGTCGCTGCCATAGGCTTTGCAAACCGGGATGAGGATGTCAATGAAGTCCTGGTACTTTTCTCTCTCCTGGTCATCTTCGGCAGAACGTACCATGTCGTCACAAAAGCCGACGTAATAGAGAAGAGCTCGTAACCCTTCGCTCACTGACTTCATGAACATGAGCATCCTTCGTACATCGGGATGATTGATGATAGCCACTTTTGGGGCAGCGGGATCTCTTAGCCGGCTCGCATCTGACCCCTGGGTCCGTTCCTTGGTGTACTGGAGGGCATAGAGATAGGCGGCGCTGGCGTGACTTTGACCCTGCATGCCCACAAAAAGCCTTGACTCATTCATCATCTGGAACATGATTCGCATTCCCTGGTTGGCTTCACCCAAGAGATAACCGATGCAGTTGTTGTTTTCCCCAAAGTTCAGAGTGCTGGTGGCGGAGCCGTGAATTCCTAGCTTGTGCTCGATGCCGGGGCAAACCACGTCGTTATCCACCAATTCACCGTTTTCCGGACGAAGCTTGGGAATAATGAAGAGGGAGATACCCTTCGTGCCCGGTGGCGCCCCTTCAATCCTAGCCAGTACCATGTGGACAATATTTTCGGTAAGATCATGCTCGCCGCAAGAGATAAAGGTCTTGGTGCCGGTGATGGAGTAGGTGCCATCATCATTCAGGATCGCTTTGGTGCGCAGAGCGCCAACATCGGTTCCAGCCTGAGGTTCAGTGAGGCACATGGTCCCATTCCACTCACCACTGTACAATTTGTCCATAAAGGTACGCTGCTGCTCCTCGGTTCCGTAAACCTCAAGGAGTCTGGCAGCTCCATGGGTGAGTCCGGGGTACAAGAAAAGGGACAAATTTGCTGCTCCGAAGGCTTCGATGGCCGCGAGCCCCATGACTACCGGGAATCCCTGCCCCCCGGCTTCCAAGGCCTCCGCCATGGAGAGCCAACCGCCTTGTCGATACATTTCATAGGGTCGGTGGTAGGATTCGGGAACTCTCACCTTGCCGTCCTCCCAGACGCACCCCTGCTCATCACCGTTACGGTTGGCCGGGGCCATCTCATTCTCCGCCAGCTTCCAGGCCTGCTCAAGAACCAGGTCGTACATTTCCTTAGAATATTCGGCATATTTGGCGGTGTTGCTGAGTTGCTCTATGTCTAGCTGCTCATAGAGGACGAATTTGACATCTCTTTCATCCACCAGTAAATTTGCCATTGTTATCTCCTTCGCAGCGATCAGCTTTCAGCCTTCAGGAAAAAAGAATGCTGTGAACAATCCGAAACAATCCCCAATTAGTCATGCAAGTTTCCTACCTTTTTGCGGACAATTGATGGCTGAACGCATTATTCTCTAAGCCCCCGAATGAACAAGTCGGCCAAGGGATCTGCCATCTGAGTAAGGTCGTAATTCCTGCCGGCCAGTAACCATGAGGTGACCGTTTCATCCATTGCCCCGAAAAATGCTCTTTTGATTGCACTCACATAAAGATCCTTACGAAACAACCCCTGCTGCTGGCCTTCCTCGACAATCTCACCAATGAGGTCAAAATAGCCCTTGAGATCCGCTTTCGGGTAAGCGCTCATGAAATGACGGCTCTGGCGGAGCTCCAGTTGAAATACTGCTGCCAGATTGGGACGATTTTGCATCTCCAACAGGTGGAGCTGAACCAGTTTTCTCAGCTTGATCTCCGCGCTCTCCTCCTGAGCCAACTGGTTGTGGAACCCATCAATAAACCCTT
>Ga0209957_1000270_pt1 | contig 11593 bp, 8 predicted proteins | sample SalPonF2_A_D2_MG_FD_185724 | JGI IMG/M metagenome (GOLD analysis project Ga0209957, IMG submission 185724) | Salt pond soil microbial communities from South San Francisco under conditions of wetland restoration - Salt Pond MetaG SF2_A_D2_MG... ... | reverse complement strand
GGAGTGTCGCTTCCTTCTTATTGATCTTGTCAGGCATTATCTAGAGAAGGATTTGAAATCTCTCAAGCTCCTTTATCAGATAGGCGCCCTGAAATCCACAAATGACAGAATCTAGGAGCCAGGAGTCAGGAGCCAGGAGTTGATGGGAACTCAATCGTAGCTTCGCATTTCTTCGCGCTCGCTGTGCTCCGCTCAGTCCCCAACCTTAGGGTCGGGGCCCCGGTTTCTCAATCCGCATTCCGAAATCACAAATCCCAAGCACCAAATTACAAATAAATCTCAAATTCCAATATTCAATGACCCAAACATATTTGGAATTCTCTTTTGCTAAGATGGTGTGGACGTTTGGAATTTTGAATTTCGGTCATTGGAATTTGTTTGTTATTTGGGTTTTGTGATTTGTAATTTTCATCAACTGCCGCTTCCCCGCGTCGTTTTTCTCCCGCCCTATGCTTTTTCAAATTCGAAATTCGCAATTCGATATTCGAAATTCGAAATTATCTCCCCATGCTCTATGCTCTATGCCCTATGCCGAACTGGAGCTGCAGATCCTCTGGATAATAGGCTTGACAGAGAACCAGCCGCAAGGTAACTTACTCCGTTAATCCATACCCACACCCTTTCTTATCCAACGCAAGGAGTCTCCCATGACATTTCAGGAATTGATCCTAGCAATTGAGCAATATTGGCACGACTATGGGTGTATAATTCAACAACCATACGATATCGAAGTAGGCGCCGGAACTTTCAACCCGGCAACCCTGCTTCGTTCTCTTGGTCCCGAGCCATACAATGTCGCTTACGTGGAACCATCACGTCGGCCAACCGATGGACGCTACGGGGAAAACCCTAATCGTCTTCAGCACTACTACCAATATCAGGTAATCCTCAAACCATCTCCCATGGATCTACAGGAGCTGTACTTGGATAGCCTCAAGAGCTTCGGCATAGATCCGCTGGACCACGATATTCGTTTTGTGGAGGATGACTGGGAGTCGCCCACTCTGGGAGCTTCTGGGCTTGGTTGGGAGGTCTGGCTGGACGGCATGGAAATTACCCAGTTTACCTATTTTCAGAATGCTGGCGGCATGCCTCTGGATCCTATCTCTGGTGAACTCACCTATGGCCTCGAACGGATTGCCATGTACCTCCAGGGGATAGACAACATCTTTGACCTGGCCTGGACGGACCAGATGACCTACGGGGACGTCCATCACAAATGGGAGGTGGAATTTTCTTATTACAACTTTGAAGAAGCTGATGTGGACATGCTCTTCAAACTCTTCAATATGTACGAAGCTGAAGCCATCAGTATGAATGAGCGCAAATTGGTGCTGCCCACTTATGACTACTGCTTGAAGTGTTCGCACACCTTTAATCTGCTGGATGCCAGAGGAGCCATCAGTGTAGCTGAGCGCACCAACTACATCGGTCGGGTACGGAACCTGGCTCGACTTGCGGCCCAAAGCTACCTGGAGCAGCGTGAAGAGATGGGCTATCCCTTGCTCAACAGATGGAAGAACTTACAAGGGCGATGATTGTGGTTTTGGTAAACAGCGATTACGATATGGATTTGGGGGAGACCTTATGGCAAAAGACTTTTTATTAGAAATAGGTACTGAGGAGATTCCAGCCAGTTACATCAAGCCAGCCCTGGAGGCAATGGCGGCCATGCTCAGTAAAACCCTGTCGGAGCAGCGGGCGGCCCACGGATCCATCCAAACCATGGCCACACCGAGACGGCTGGTCTGGCTGATTAAGGATGTGGCCGAAAAGCAGGAAGCCCAGACCATCGAGATCACCGGCCCTCCTAAGGCAGCCGCTTTTGACGAGTCGGGGAATCCCACTCAGGCAGCCCTCGGTTTTGCCCGGGCCCAGGGGGTGAGCCCGGATGAACTCCAGGTGAAACAAACCGGCAAAGGTGAGTATGTGGTGGTTAGCCGTCACCAGGCTGGCATCTCTACTGTTGATATTTTGAGTGGAGTGCTTGCAGATCTAATCCAAGATATTCCCTTTCCCAAGTCCATGCGCTGGGGCAGTTTGAAAGTTACTTTTGCCCGACCAATACATTGGATCGTTGCCTTGTTGGGCCAAGAAGTAGTCCCGTGCACTTACGGCAATGTCACGAGTGGCAACACTTCCTACGGGCATCGTTTCATGAGCCCTGGGCCGTTTGAGGTCACTGAGATTGACGGCTATGTGGAGGCCCTGCGTGAACGGTTTGTAATCGTTGACATTGAGGAGAGGACTGAACGAATCCGCCAGCTTGTTGCTGCATGTGCCAAAGAGAAAAACGGTACTATCCGTGAGGATGAAGGGCTTCTGGATGAAGTCGTTCAGCTGGCGGAGTACCCCACGGCTGTCTGTGGCAGTTTCGACAAGCACTACCTGGAGTTGCCGCAGGAAGTTCTGATTACGGCCATGCGCTCTCATCAGCGTTACTTCGCCGTAGTGGACGATGCCGGCAAATTGATGCCTTACTTTGTCACGGTTAACAATACCCTGACCCGGGACCCTCAAGTGGTCGCCCACGGTAACGAGCGGGTAATCCGGGCTCGTCTTGAGGATGCCCGTTTCTACTATGTGGCGGATCAGAAGGTCTCCCTTGAAGACAGGGTCGAGGAACTAAAAGAGGTGGTCTTCCACTCCAAGCTCGGGACCTCTTACGAAAAGCTGGAACGTTTCAAGGCCCTGGCTGAACATATGGCCGACCAGGTAGCACCGGAGCAAAAACCGACCGTCAGTAGGGCTGCATTCTTGTGCAAGGCTGATCTGGTGACTGGTACCGTGAGCGAGTTCCCTTCACTGCAGGGTGTCATGGGCCGGGCCTATGCTCGCCTTGCCAATGAAGATGCAGCTGTGGCTGAAGCAATTTATGAACACTACCTGCCCACCCACGCTGGGGGAGCATTGCCATCTGGTACGGCTGGCGCCCTGGTCAGCATGGGCGACAAACTGGACACAGTGGTAGGATGTTTCGGGGTTGGTCAAATCCCGACCGGAACTGCTGATCCCTTCGCACTGCGCCGCCAGGCCCTCGGGATAATCCGTATCATATTGGCAAAGGATCTCTCCCTTTCCCTCTCTGACCTTATCAAGCAAGCCCTGGATGGGTTAGATGGAAAGCTCACTGAACCCAAGGAGCAGACGTATCAAGCCGTCCTCGATTTCTTCAAGGTGAGATTGCAGCATTTCCTTATAGGACAAGATCAGCCGCAAGACGTGGTTGACGCAGTTCTGGCCTACCACCTGGATCCGCTGGTGGAAACCGTGGCGAAAATTTCCACCCTCAAAGCCTTCAAAGAAAGTGAGACTTTTGAACCCTTAGTGGGGACAGTGAAGCGGGTGGTCAATATTCTGAAAGAACCGGTGGATGGTGATGTGGATCCTGAGCTGTTCGTTAATCAAGCAGAAAAGGATTTGTATCAGGAAGTGGTAACCTGTGAGCAAGAACTGGAAAAGGTTCTGGCTAAGCGGGACTACGGCGACGTTCTGGAGCGCTTGAGTGAGCTCAAAGGTCCCATTGATCACTTTTTCGACGATGTAATGGTTCTAGACAAGGACTTGTCTCTGAGACAGAACCGGTTGGCCCTACTGACCCGAATCGCCAACCTTTTCCAGCAACTGGCAGATTTTTCGCGCTTGGTTTTGTGAACTGCGGATAGATCATTCAAGTAAAGAAGAAGGGTCCAGAGAACGTGGTTTAAACTGCCCCTGAAGGAATGCCGGATTGGGGAATGGCAGATGTGGGATGTGAGATCTCAAATCTAGAATCTGCAATCTACCATGTGCCCTCTGTCTTCTTTCTTCTTGTTGTATCCTGCCTGCTGACTGCTTTTTTGTTAAATCCGCAATCCGCAATCTTTCCTCTGCCCGCTGCCTTCTGTCCTTTGATCTCCGCCCCTGCCCCCCCCGCCTCTCCAACTTGAACCAAGCAAATACAAGAAGAATCGCTTTACAAGGTTCTACCTTTTTGTTAGCATGCGGTGATTTTTTGGAGAGGTGGTCCAAACCAAGATGAAACCTGAAAACATGCCCCTGGACATACTTTCACTCCGGACAATCCTTAAACCAGAGGAATTGTCCTCTTCCCCTAAGCCCCATGCACGTTAAACAGCTAGAACTCTTCGGATTCAAGTCGTTTGTCGACAAAGCCACCATCACCTTTTCCACCGGGATCTGTGCGGTTGTGGGACCCAATGGCTGTGGCAAGAGCAATATTGTCGACGCCATTCGCTGGGTGCTGGGCGAACAGAGCGCCAAACAACTCCGGGGCAAATTCATGGAGGAGGTCATATTCGGCGGCGCTAATGGACGTCCATCTTTGAATTTTACCGAGGTCTCACTCGTTCTCTCCAACGAGGATGGCAAAGCGCCTCCGCCCTACCACGACCTCAGTGAAATCATGGTCACCCGCCGCCTTTTTCGTTCCGGAGAGAGTGAATATCTCATCAACAAAATCCCTTGCCGTAGGATGGACATAGGTAAGCTTTTCATGGATGTCGGAGTCGGGCATCGCCACTATGCCATTATCGAGCAAGGCAAGATCAGCCACGTTGTGGAGTCCAAACCAGAAGACATCCGCGCCCTCATCGAGGAAGCTGCAGGGATCACCAAGTTTAAGGTCAAAAAGAAGGCTGCCCTCCGCAAGATCGAACTTACAAAACAGAACCTTCTCCGCCTTGGTGACATCATCGCCGAAGTTTCGCGTCAGCTTTCGAGCCTCAAACGTCAGGCTCAGCGGGCAAATCGTTATCGGTCCCTAAAAAAGGAAATTAAGCAGATTGAAATCAACCGCGCACTGCATCATTATGGCCAGTGGCGCAAAGAAATGGAAGTGCTGGACAAAGACCTCCGCTCTCTAAAAGATTCCCAATCTGAGCGGGGGGCGCAATTGGGCAGACTGGACGCTGAACTAACAGAGCGTGGCAGTCAGATGCACGAAATAGAGGAGAGTCTCCGACAACGCAGAGAGGCACTGTTTCAGGTCAAGAACTCAATCACCAGCGACGAGAATAGCCTCCTCCACCTGCAACGGCAAATCAAAGAATTAGAGCAAAGACAGCAACGGTTGGCAAAGGAGATCCTGGAGCAAGAGGAACGGCAGGCGCAACTTGCTCAGGAAAAAGACCGGTTGGCTGAAAAACAACGAGAATTATCAGCGGAATGCTCCGAGGCTGAAGCCCTGGTCGGCCAACTGAACGGTGAGTTGGACCGAGAAAAGGCACGTCTGATTCAGTTAACTGATCAGCTGGATGAGGGAAAAGGTGATCTGGTTGACCTGTTGGGGGAACTAGCGCGGGCGCGCAATGATCAACTGTCAATGCGCAAAAGACTGGAAGATTTTGGCCGCCGCCAAAGTCGCCAAGAATCCGAATACCGGGAACTCAAGGAAAAACACGATCACTTGCAGCCCCAAATTGAGAGTCTGGAAAAGAAAAAAAGTGCCAGTGAGGGAGAACTCAAGAAACTTTCTGCCGAAGTTAATTCTCTCAAGCAGCAGCAACACAAGCTTGAACAGGATCGTGAAGGGTACACTGAGACAATTACCGCCCTGGAAAGCACCTACCACCAGCAACAGTCCCAATTGAAGATACTCCTGGAGATGGAGGACTCCTACGCCTGGTTTAACGATGCGGTCAGGGAGCTAATGAACGCCAGGGATGAGAAAGAACTTCACTGTAGCATCAGGGGCGCAGTGGCAGAAATGTTGGAAGTAGATGTCAGCCATCGCCAGGCGGTTGAGGCAGTTCTCGGTGGCCGACTGCAGGCATTAGTGGTGGATTCAGTCAGTGATGCCCGTACTGCTTTGCAGCACCTCAAACGCACAAAAACAGGCCGGAACTATTTTGTGCCGCTATCTGTCACCAATGAGGCCCCGGAGTTAAAGGCCGACGGTGAGGGTCCAGTTCCTCTGGCACGCTTGGTCAGGCCGCGCCCGGGCTACGAATCGGTTATCAATCATCTGTTGTCCCAGGTACTGTTTTGCTCCGACCTGGAGCAGGCTTTATCCTGGTGGCAGTTGCACCCCAAGGCGTATATCTTGGTAACGGCCGAAGGGGATCTGATCGGCCAGGACGGAACACTATGGGGAGGAAGCCAGGAACAACAGATAAGTATCTTGGAAAAACAGGAGGAGAGGAAGGATCTTGAGGCCAAGATTATTGCCTCAGAAGAAAGGTTGAAAAAAGAGCGGGACAAATCCGGGAAAGTCGATGAACAGCTTGCCCAGATTGTCTCACGACTCCAGTCAATTCAGGAGAACCAACAGATATTGCGAGATCAGCTTTTGGAACAAGAAAAAAAGCACTACCGCTCGCAGGCCGAACACCAGGGAATCATCGAGCGGCTAGCAGTACTGGACATGGAAAAAGACCACGATAAAGAAGAGGTCTCTCAGCTCCAGACCGAACTCAGCCAAAGCGAGCGTGAACTTGAGGCTCTGGAAGAGCAAAAAGAAGAAGCGGAGGAGGGCTTAGCGGAAGCGCAACACCAGCGGCAGGAACAGGAAAATATAGTGGACGGCCTGCAGGAAAAAGCCACGGCTCAACAGGTGTCGGTTGGTGCGCTTGTGGAGAAAAAAGAGGCAGCCCGCTCGAGCCACCAGAGGCTGGAAGAGTATACTGCTGAAGGCGGTCGGCGAGACCAACAGCTTCTGGAAGAGAGAAAAAATTGCCAGCATCAAATACATCAGCTTACCGAGGAACAACAACAAACCCAAGAGAGACTAGAGCAAGCCCACAAGCAGTTGCTGGAGCGAGAAGAGCGCCTCAGAGTTGAAGAGGACCACTGGCGCGAGTTTGAAGGAAAGCAGCAAAATTTTGAATCCCGCAGACTGCAGCTGATCAAACAGGACAAAGAACAGGAGCGGGAGATTCAGACTCGGCACCAAGAACTCACCGAACTCAACCTGAAGATCCAGTATCTCGTGCACCAGATTCAGGAGCACTACCATCTGGACCTCACCATGGAGGATTTACCTGTTTCGGAAGAAGAGGTCGTGGATTTGGAAAAGTCGGAAGCTAGACTGCAGCGGCTTCGCGATCGGGTGGCGCGCATTGGTGAGGTGAACTTGACAGCCATAGAGGAATATGAAGAACAGCAACAACGCCACGACTTCCTCACTGCTCAACGGGATGATCTCGTACAGTCACTGGAAGGCTTGAAAAAGGCAATTTCTCGGATCAATCGCACAACTCGAAAGCGGTTTCTCCAAACCCTCGAAGCTGTAAATCGCAAACTTGCAGAAGTTTTTCCTCTGCTTTTCAATGGTGGCAGTGGCCATTTGCGGCTCATGACCGACCGCGATCCCCTGGAGGCTGGGGTGGAAATCCTCGTGCATCCTCCAGGCAAGAAACTGACCAGCATGAGTCTCCTTTCCGGCGGAGAAAAGGCCCTGGCTGCAGCCGCGCTCCTTTTCTCCCTCTATATGATAAAACCCAGTCCATTTTGTATTTTGGACGAGGTGGACGCCCCTCTGGATGACGCCAACATTGATCGCTTCATTGAGGTGCTCAAAAGAATCAGCCAAGATTCTCAAATCATTATGGTCACCCACAACAAGAGAACCATGGAGATATCAGATATTCTTCTGGGGGTGACCATGGAAGAGCCCGGTATTTCAAAAATCATCTCTGTAAACTTTCAAGGTATTCCTGAAACCCATGGCTAGATGGTTTAGACGCAAACAGGAAGACGATGCAACCGAGAGTGCGGGGGAGAATACAATCGAATCTCCCCAGCCAGAAGAATCCTCTCCTGAAACCGAAGATCCTCCGGCGGAGAATGGGGTCGAGCCTGCCTCTGAGACAACTTCCGGGATTTTCACTTATATGCGCTCGCGGTTACAGAAGACCAGGAAGACACTGGCAGGACAAATCGACCGGTTGGTTGTTGGCAAGAAAGAAATTGACCAAGATGTGCTAGAGGAATTGGAAGAAGTGTTGATCACCTCAGACCTCGGGGTTGCTACCACGCAGAAACTGATTACTTCCATGGAGGAGAAGCTCCATCGCCGGGAGCTTACGGATGCAGATCGATTGCGCATCCACCTGAAGGACGAAATCCGCCGTTTCCTAAAGGTCGAGACCTCAGCCCTAGATGTTACTGGTCACAAGCCATTTGTGATCATGGCTGTTGGTGTCAATGGTGTGGGCAAAACTACAACCCTCGCCAAGATGGCGTTCCACTATAAACAGGCGGGTTTACGGGTGATGCTGGTTGCTGCCGACACCTTTCGGGCTGCGGCCACAGAACAGCTGTCAACCTGGGCTGAACGTGTGGAAGTCGAGCTGGTCAAGCAAAGTAGTGGTGCTGACCCGGCGGCCGTTGTCTATGATGCCATGGCTGCGGCTCAGGCTCGAGGTGTGGACGTGGTGTTAATAGACACAGCAGGTCGTCTCCACACCAAGGTGAATCTCATGGAGGAACTCAAAAAAATAAAGCGGGTGATTTCGAGACAAATGGACACCGCCCCCCATGAGGTCCTGCTCATCCTTGACGCCACCACAGGACAAAACGCAATCTCGCAAACGCATTTTTTCCATCAGGAATTGACGGTCACAGGGCTGGTGCTCACCAAGCTGGATGGCACGGCCAAAGGTGGCATAGTTGTGGGTGCCTGTCAGGAATTTCAAATCCCCATCCGCTTCATCGGCTTGGGCGAGGGCTTGGATGATCTCAGGGAGTTTGACCCTGAACAGTTCGTGGCGGCACTCTTCTGACCCGAGTCTCTCATCTCATTTCGACCCTTCGACCTATTCCTCATAATGCATTCAACGCCGTCCGTTAGGCTTGCTGGGAGTTTCACTCCATAGACTATATGGCAGATAAACCCTAACGTTGTAGACCTACTCCGAGGAAAAACGCACTAGAGTGCGCTAGATGTGGCTGCGCACAGGCTCGGTCAGGACGAAGCGTACTTCACCGTACGTGAGATCCTGGCCGAGGCGAGCACAGCCGCAGATGGTGTACTATAGTGCGAGCCTAGCGATTTTAGCCGGTGTGGGTCTGCAACGTTAGGGTAAAGATTAATTTGACTTTTCCTCCAGCGTCAGAGACCATATGTTAGGTTGCAGTATATCCAATAACCACTACAGTAGCAGGATAGTATCATGAAAAACGTTCTTGCCTTTGTCATGGCTGGTGGTAGGGGCGAAAGGCTCATGCCCCTTACCCAGGACCGCACCAAGCCCGCCGTTCCTTTTGGTGGCATGTATCGCCTTATCGATCTACCCTTGAGTAACTGTATCAATTCGATGGTGTACAAGATCATCATTCTACCCCAATATAAGTCCCAGTCTCTCCATGACCACCTGGAAGACGGCTGGAATATCTTTAATCGGAAGCTGGGTCACTTCTTAAGAATCGTCCCACCTCAGCAGCGGACAGGGCTTGATTGGTATCGAGGTACCGCCGATTCTATTCGCCAGAACCTCTATCTCATTGAGCGTTACAGGCCAAGCCACGTCTTGATCCTTTCAGGTGACCACATTTACAAAATGGACTATAGCCTGTTTGCCAGTTACCACCAGGAGAGAGAGGCAGATGTTACCATCTCGCTTCTCGAGGTGGGAACAGAACTGGCACAGCAGTTCGGGGTGGCCGAAGTGGACGAAGAATTTCGCATTCTTGGTTTTCAGGAAAAACCCAGAGAGGCTCCCAAAACTATACCGGGAGACTCCAGCCGCGTGTTGGCCTCCATGGGAATTTACCTTTTCCGGACGGAGACTCTGGTTGAAGTTCTCACCTCTGGAAATGAAGTCGACTTCGGCCGCGACATCATTCCCAATCTCCTGAACTCCCACCGGATCTATGCCTATCCCTACCGGCAACAGAATAAAATCGAGGACTATATCTACATGACCATGCCGGATGGCGAACGGCAATTGCGACTGGAACCCCACACCCGGGATTCTTCCTATTGGCGCGATGTGGGAGACTTGGATGCCTACTGGAACGCCAACATGGATCTCACCGGAGTGGAGCCCTATTTCAATCTTTACGGACAGCGGTGGCCTCTTCACACCTACCAGACCGCAGCCCCACCCGCCAAGTTTGTTTTTGCTACCGAACGGTCTGACGGTTTTCGGGTTGGGAAAGCCCTTGATTCTCTGGTCGCTCTTGGCTGCATCGTGAGTGGTATCGTGCGAAACTCTGTACTGTCTCCTAATGTGATAGTCCGGAGTTGGGCTCAGATAGACGAGTCAGTTATTATGGATAGAGTGGTGGTAGGGCGACACTGTAAGATCAAAAAAACAATCATCGACAAACACAATATAATCCCACCTAAAACCACAATTGGCTACAACCCGAGTGAGGATCGCAAACGTTTCACCGTGACTCCCAGAGGTATTGTGGTGATACCGAAAGGGTATTTTAGGGAGGAGGAATAAACACCCCCTCTCAACCACCCTATGGTTTCTTGTAGATCTTTATCTGCTTCCTATGGGGCGCAAATCTAGTAAGCATTCGAATAAGCAATCAGGGTATCCTACCTATGCTGGCCGCTGCCAGCAGGTCAGTCATGGCTGTCTGCTATGCCTCTATACCCGTCTAAATGGGTTGTCTTTGTCTCTGGAGCGAAAGGACATAATCCACGGGATCATCATCGGCTGTCTTTTGGGAACTGAATTTCTCTTGGAATGCCCAACATTAGTTCGATGAACAGGGTCTGAAAACTTATGCACTTGCAAACAGAGTACATTCATTTTCCCAGTAGGGAAGCGCGGAGCAGGTACGTTGCAAAAAGGTTCCAGACATATCTTTCTGATTCCCTTCTGGACGTCGGCTGCTTTGAGGCACCACTCAGAGACATTCTCGAAGGAGTCGAATATACAGGAATCGATGTGGCTGGCAAACCTGACATACGGTTGAACCTGGAGAACTGTACCAGGCTAACATTTGCAACAGGTGCGTTCCATTGTGTTCTATGTATCGACGTCCTTGAGCATTTGGACAATATGCACGCGATTTTCGATGAGATAATCAGAGTCGCAAAGCATTATATTATCATCTCTCTTCCCAACTGTTGGCGTGATGCGAGGCGCCCAATTGAAAGAGGAAGGGGCACGTTTGCTCACTATGGCCTGCCCGTCGACCCTCCAATGGACCGACATAAATGGTTTTTCAATTATACGCAGGCTAGGGAATTCCTAGAACGGCAATCTCAAAAGAACTTTTTACGAATTGTGGAGATGTTCGCAACAGAAAAGCCAAAGCCATGGCCGGCAAGAGCGTTCAGAAAAATCATTTACCAAGGAGAACGATATAGAAACAGATATACCCAAACGGTGTGGGCTGTATACGAAAAACACAAGTAGGTATGATTAGGTTCAGCCCCTGTCATTGGACAAATTGACCTGAACTTCTGAATACTGTTCTAGTCTCTATAAATCAGACAGTTAGGATGTCCAATGTCAGGGGCTGAACCAATTTCCACTTTAAAGCGGTGGCCGACGGAGGTGGAAGTCAGTGTTCTTTTCGAAATTATAAGCTACTCGGAGAGCCAATCCTTCTTCGAAATGGGGTGCTAGAATCTGTAAGCCAATGGGCAACCCCTCACTGGTGAAGCCGCATGGAATAGAAATGCCTG
>Ga0209957_1000262_pt1 | contig 11811 bp, 8 predicted proteins | sample SalPonF2_A_D2_MG_FD_185724 | JGI IMG/M metagenome (GOLD analysis project Ga0209957, IMG submission 185724) | Salt pond soil microbial communities from South San Francisco under conditions of wetland restoration - Salt Pond MetaG SF2_A_D2_MG... ... | reverse complement strand
TAAGAAATTTTCAAACAATGGACAACTATTACCTATTTAACGTGAGTTCGATATAATCAGATGTATAAATATTATGTTACCTATCCACGTTTTGAAGATCTCTCACTGAAAAAGCGGGTTCGAGATGACGCCTTTGAGTGATGTTTTTATCCTCGTCATCATCCAAAGCCTTTATCTGTCATTTCGACCGGAGGGAGAAATCTATCAAGGCTCATAAACATTAATACGAATCAAAACTGATAATAGGCATCTTGCCCTTGAAAGATTCCTCGATTCTCTCGGAATGACAATATTTGAGGTCATATCATTAAAAAATAAGATCACTGTTTCACTCTGAGTCCCAAAGGTCCCAAATAAGAAATTTTCAAACAATGGACAACTATTACCTATTTAACGTGAGTTCGATATAATCAGATGTATAAATATTCTGTTATCTATCCACGTTTAGAAGATCTCTCCCCCAAAAAGCGGGTTCAAGATGACGCCTTTGAGTGATGTTTATAAAACCTCAACATCATCTTCGGCCATACGCGTCATTTCGACCGGAGGGAGAAATCTTCAAAGTAAAATATTCATTTTAAGATGCTTTTTTAAAGAAGATTTTATTTCGAACTCAGGTTAAATTACATGCATACCGTAAACTACACCGTATAGGGAATGTAAAACTACTTCACAGCATTACATTCTTTTAGAATATAATGAATCAATCAATTTCCTGTAAAATAACTTTATTGTGAAAAATATTAATTCGAAGAGAGTTTTTAAGCATAATGATTTAAATCCCAATAACGATGGATATTTTGTTCTTTACTGGATGCAAATCAATCGACGTTTTCAATATAATTATGCTCTTGAATACGCTGTAGCCTATGCCAATAAGTTAAATAAGCCTTTACTGATTTTGGAAACTCTAACCTGCGATTATCCCTGGGCAAATGATCGTTTCCACAATTTTTTGCTGGAAGGGATGCGTGAGGATCAAATAATAACCCGTAAGAAAGGTATTAACCATTACATCCACCTGGAAAAGAAGCATGGTGATATTTTGAAATTGGTCAATACACTTAGTAAGAAAGCTTCTGTTATAATCAGTGATGAATTTCCTGTTTTTATCATCCGTAAGCGAAATGAATATTTCGGTAACAAATTTAATATTCCCTTTATTACGATTGATTCCAATGGGATTATTCCCCTGAAAATGACGAATAAAGCTCCTTACTCCGCATATTTATTTCGAAAAGTGATGCACAAGCATTTCGTAGATGCTTTTACCATGCCGCCTGAAAAAGATCCGCTTGACAAATTGAATATCAGGAAGGAAATCGAATTAGATAATGAAATACTTGAAAAGTGGCCGCGAGGTGATAAAGAGCTGGAATATATTCCCGGATTTATCGAACAGCAATCGATTGATCATTCGGTGCCATTTACATCCACCAAGGGTACAAGAGAAGCGGCATTGGACAAGTTGAATGCATTTATTACCAGCGATCTAAAAATTTATGGCAAAAGACGTAATGACCCTGATTATGACGCCACCAGCCGGATGAGTCCGTGGCTGCATTTTGGCAAAATATCAGAATATGAGATTGTAAAAGCTGTATTAGATCAGCAACCACAAAATTGGGATTTGATAAATATTCAGGATCGGAATGGAAAAAGGGAAGGATTTTTTAAAGGTCATCCATACGTTGAAAAATATTTAGATGAATTGATAACCTGGCGCGAAGTCGGATTTCATTTCGCTCATCATACTCCGGATTATGCTAAATTTGAATCACTGCCGGAATGGGTTCAGGAAACGTTAAAAGTACATGAAAAGGACCCAAGAGAGTATATTTATACACTCGATGAATTCGAACAATCGAAGACACACGATGAGATTTGGAATGCAGCACAAAATCAGTTAGTCCGGGAAGGATACATTCATAATTATCTTCGAATGTTGTGGGGAAAGAAAATTCTCGAATGGACACCAGATCCCCAAACAGCTCTGTCTTATATGATTGAACTCAATAATAAATATGCACTTGATGGACGTGATCCCAATAGTTATTCGGGTATATTCTGGATATTAGGACGTTTTGACCGGCCATGGTTCGAGCGCCCCATTTTTGGTAAAATCCGCTATATGAGTTCAGAGAGTACCCGGAAAAAAGTAAAACTGAAGAAATACCTGGAAAAGTATTCTTAGCCCGAATTATTCACCAAGAAATTTAGTCGTATCCCGAAAGCTCTCGGGATAAAGAAGCGCATGAAAGGCATTCTGATGCCTTGATTAAGCATTTTTAATTTCAACGCAGAGCACGGCCAATTTTGCAGCTCTTTTTAACGTTCTCAAAATCGAGCATCGGTTCATTTTTTTATAAGTTGCTTAATTTAACGTGAGGTTCGCTTAAGCTTATAATCTATCTACTTAATAAAAGTAGCTGTTAAATTAGATTATTCTATGACCACCGACCACCGACCACCGACCACCGACGACAGAGAAACACTCTGATAGTAATTAAACATTATTTATTCTTAAAAACCGTATAATCAACGTGAGTTCGGTATCGGAATCATGCTTTAGGCATCAAAACAGCTCTGTGTCGTCGATGGTCAGTCGTCCGTCGTCAAGATAGGTCATATTTTTACAGGTCGTATTCTCAATGTAATTATTACAACTCTGCGATTCTTATCCAAACCTCACGTTATTTTAAATCAAACTCACGTAAAAACATAGACCACTTCGTAATCGAATTACAGATTACCAGGCATTTAGTAATTTCCTTATTAAGATGATTTGTCCGATATGATATGCATTATGGTCGATAATAAGACAGGCTTCACGGAATAAATTCTGACCATTACCGTGAGCAAAAGGTTCATAAAGATCGTTGCTTTGATCCGCTAACATGTCGATCATATCCTGTTTGTCCTGAATCAATGCATCTTTGGTCCTTTTCCAAATTTCCTGATTCGTGGGGGCTTCGCTCTCTGGCCAGTAACCTTCGGGCCATTGGGGAGATTCATACTTTGGGTTACGACTAAATTCAATAATATCCCACTGCGAAATCCTTAAATGTTCAGCCAGTTGCCAAATGGTATAAGGAACGTTATCGGGTTTGGCTCCTACAAGTTTGAAGGGGAGACCAGTTAAAGCTTTATCAATTTCTACATGAGCATTTCCGCCTTTAAGCATCTTAAGTAAATACTTACGTGCGCTATCTTCTTCCATAATAGAGTTTTAAATGATTTTCGGTGTTCAACTAATATTGGAAACAGTAATAGCGCAGTCGGCGTTCGAAGGTATTACAATTGGCCTGATATTTCTGAAATTTTATCAAAAAAATTCAGACAGCAATCTTACTAAGAATATTTCCTTTTCCTGAATATCTACTTAACAAGCAGCATCTTTTTGGTATTTACATAATGTTTATTTCCATTATCACTAATCGCAACGATCTGGTAAATATAAACCCCGCTTGCTTGTCCGGCAGCATTCCACTGAATATTATATGAACCGGGAGCTTGTTGTTTGTGAACCAGTTCGGTTACTTTTCTCCCCAATGTATCATAGATTGAAAGGATAACTTTTGATGCAACTGGAATTTGATAATGAATTGTTGTAGTTGGGTTAAAGGGATTGGGGTAATTGGGAGTCATAACATATTTCCTGGGAGCTCCCGGTACTTTAGGTGCAATGAAATCTTTAGTGAGTAAACTTTCCGTTGTGTCCTGACCATCGGAAGCAGTGACATACCAATCATATAAGGAATTGGCTTTCAGAATATTCATTTTTGTAAAGACATATTTCGTCTTTTTGATATTTGTGATCGTCGTATCGTAATTATCTCCTTTAATATGCAGATCGTAAGACACCGGATTATTTTCTCTGTCTACGGCCTTTTGCCAGGCAAATGTTATCGCCATAGTATCTGTGTCTACGTAAGTATCAGAACCGTATAAGGCAAAGACCTCTGGCGGTTTGTTAACTCGTTTAATATTTAGGTAAAAATGGGTCTTTGTAGTGGAATCTCCATCGCTGCAAAATAGAGTGATATCCGCTTTTCCGTATAGACTATTTCCCGGGGTTATCAGCATTTTTCGATTGTTGCCGGAACCTGTAAATTTAATATTTTCTTTGGGTACAAGATTTTCATCAGAAGTCTTTGCCCATATTTTTAATTTGGATAACGGAGTGTCTATATCACCAACTTTAAATTTCAATTTTATGGGTTGATCTTCCTTCGTTTCCTGATCGGCTATAGGATTGATATATGGCGGATCGTCCACCGGTTTTACGATTAATTTGAAGCGATCAACTTTATGAGCCTCTCCATCGCTTACGACAACAGAGACAATCGTTGACCCATTTTGATTAGGTGCCGGTTTCATCTCGATAGTCCGGTTAGATCCCACGCCGCCAAGAACAATACTCGAATCCGGTAATAATTTTGAATTGGTAGAAGTCGCACTTAATTCCAGATAACTGGCTGGTGTTTCTTCATCATGAATTTTAAAAGGAATGAACGGTGTCGGCGTATCTTCCAACGTTTTGATATTGGTAATTTGGGTTATCGTCGGAGGGTCATTAACCGGATTGATACTGATATTAAAATACTGTTTGTTGATTCTGCCACCGGCACCATCCGATATATTAAATTTGAATTGATCGCTGATGGTCTCACTTCCATCATGAACATATTTTATGCGACCGTGGTCAATATCATATTGTGAAAAAGTTCCGCCTTTTTTTATACGGGTCGTATCGTTAAGAAGTGTACCATGTGTTGGGAGATTGGTAACGGTAAAGGTTACTTGTTTAGAAGTATTATCAACATCCGTGACATTCAGATTTTTTGTAGTGAAAACTTTGCCCGTACCTTCATCAAGCCGGAGTCCATCGTTTGTAGCGATAACCGGGTAATCATTCACCGGATGTACCGTCAATTGTATTGGTTTTGTCGTTACATTTACCCCATCACTGACTTTAACATTAATCTGTGCGGTACCCGATGAGTCGTGGTTTGAACGAATGAACATCCATCGGTTTTCTTGTGATCCGCCAATGACAATATTTGAATCGGCAACGAGGTTTGTATCGGGTGTGGATGCCAAAACAGAAAGAAATCGAGCAGGTGTTTCCGGATCATGAATCCTGAAATAAAGCGTGTCGGTTGGTACATCCTCATTGGTCTCAAGGTTGGTGATTCCGTGTACCTCAGGCGGCTCATTAACATTCTGGATATGTATGGTCAGAGGTTGAATGACGCTTAAACCACCATCATCTGTTGAGCGTACTTTTATAGTGAGCGTGGAATCTGCTTCGTAATTGAGTCTTGTGGAATCGGCTACGACCAAAGCATTGCCAAACAATGCAAACGCTCCATTCGCATTATTTAGCAGATCATAATCGTGTCCATCTGCTGTATCTTCATCAACCGTAGAAAAAATTCCAACAAAGGTGCCAACGGGACTATCTTCTTTAATGGAGGTTTGTGATAAATGAACAGCCGTTGGAGCGTCATTCCGGTTTAATACATCGATTATGAATGACTTATCAAGTGTGGCCCCCTTTTTATCCGTGGCACGTAGCGTAATGGGAATTTGAGGCGTTTTCTCAAAATCGATCTGTGCACTATCTGCAACAACTAAATGATTATCATGAATCGTAAAATTGTTACCGGGATTTTGTACTACAGAGAACGTGAGAACATCGGCACTATCCGGATCCGTTCCGGTTATATTACCAACAATGGCTCCAGCCGGACTATTTTCAGCAATTGTTTTATTGGATAACTGAATACTGGTTGGTGGGTCGTTGGCGTCCAGAATTTTTATTGGGAGTGTTTGTTCAAACGAATCACCTTCCGTATCAACTGCTCTGATTGTTACTTTGTATTTATTCCGCTGTTCATAATTAATCAAATTCGTGTTTTTGATGACTAACAAACTGTCATTCAAGGCAAATCGACTTCCCGCGTTATTAATTAGGATGAAATGATAGGATCTTGCAGCGTTGTTAGTACTGGCCACATGAAGAACACCTACAACCGTACCATTAGGTTGATTTTCCGCTACTGATGATTTCGTTAACGTTATCTCGTTAAATGGTTTTATTTGAGTTGAATAACTATTTATGCGGATAGAACCAATAGACTGTCCATAAACGGGGAACCCGAATAACATAAATATGAAGATGCCAATAACCGACAGAATGGAATAATTCTTTGCCCTCATTGAGCAGATATGTAATAAATTATTATAGAATAATCTTAATTAAGAAATATATATAATATTCTGATAATTTTGTAAACACATTTTACGAATCTTAAACCCAAATTATTCACTTTAAAAAAGGATATGAAATTTTTTCATGTCACTAAAGAAACCGGGATTGATCACAATAAAATTTCTTGGAGTATAATCCGGGTAAAAAAGACGATTAATGAGATTTGTTAAAGATAATTATCAGTACTGTTCTATTAATATTACTCGATTAACGATGTAAATATTGTATTTTATTGTCTGCCAATTTAAAATAAGCAAAATCACTGTTATTAACTTCAATAACGAATGCTTGAATTTAAAAATATAGATCTGCGTTTCGGAGAGGAACTAGTCCTGCATCATTTCAATATGACTATTAAGGAGCATGATAAAACGGTGATCAGGGGAAGTTCAGGCATTGGGAAGAGCACGATCATCAATCTCATATTAGGATTTATTAAAGCGGATGCCGGCCAAATTTATTGGAAGGGGGCATTAGTGACCGATGATACTATCCAAAACGTAAGGGCATCGGTTGCATGGTTGCCGCAGGAATTTATGTTCGGTACGGGATCGGTAGAGGATATCATAAAATTTCCGTTTCAATTCAGCAGAAATAAAGATTTGGAACACAATGGAGATAAAATCGTCCGTATCTTGAACTCCTTACATCTCGATCAAAGTCTGTTATCAAAGAAATATGATGATATATCGGAAGGACAAAAACAGCGTGTTGGTTTAGCTCTATGCCTGTTATTGGAGCGTTCTTTCATTTTGCTGGATGAACCGACATCATCACTGGATCCGGATTCGAGAAAATGTGTCATCGATCTGTTTCTTAATAATGAAGATTTTACGGTACTTTCCACTTCTCACGATCCGGAATGGATTAAGCATTGTTCTAAGGTAATCGATCTAAAGGAATAAGGATTTTATGCATATTATCGACATCAGCTGGCTTAGACTTTCTATCGGCTTTTTAGCACTTATTATACCAGCATGGATCCTGATTTATTACCGTACGAAGCTCTTTTCAAAGCTGCTGATTTCTACCATTCGAATGACCCTACAGCTGCTTTTTGTCGGCTATTATCTGGAGTATCTTTTTAAACTCGACAATGCATGGTTAAATCTTGGCTGGATGGCCATAATGATCATTGTTTCGGATATTGCGACTATTGATCGTAGTGAAATGAAGCTGAAGCCGTTATTTGTACCTGTCTTTCTGGCAACATTATTTGGAATTGTGATTATCGATTTCTTTTTCCTGGGATTCGTTATTCATTTACGGGATGTAACCACTGCTCAATATCTGATACCGATTACGGGCATGATTCTTGGAAATTGTTTGAGAAGCAATGTGATTGGTATTCATGCCTTTTATTATTCCCTGAATCGGAATCGGTCAATGTATCATTATTATCTTGCATCCGGGGCGACAAGGAGTGAGGCGCTATTTCCTTTTTATACCGATGCGCTTAAACAAGTTGCGAATCCTACTCTTGCAACCATGGCTACGATTGGGTTAGTATCGTTACCAGGTATGATGACAGGGCAGATTCTAAGCGGGAGCTCTCCACTAACAGCCATCCGCTATCAAATTATGATCATGATAGCCATATTCTCTGGAACAATTCTGACGGTTTTCTTTGCTATTAAGTTTATGAATCCGAAAGTATTTGATAAAGCAGACCGATTCCGTGATGAATATCTGAAAGAATAATATGTTAATCCGGACGATTGTTAATCATTACTAAATAAACATTTATTCAGGGTTCACCGGACTCGAAGTTATGGGTTGGTAGTTAAATTTATTATCGATATTTGATAACGAATTTGACTAACCCGAATTATTCACGTAAGCTACAAGAATGAATACACATCATATTGAAAAAACAATATCTTGTAAAAAATAATGTTTTCCTCGATTTTGAGAACGCTAAAATGAGCTGCGAAATTTGGCCGTGCACTGCGTTGAATTTAAAAATGCTTAATCAATGTACCTATGTACGTTTCATGCACATTTTTAAATTCGCCTTGGTCACAACAAAATTTCTTGGTGAATAATCCGGGTTAAGGACTGAATATATCATCAGAATCCTGATTCGTACCATTCGCATTGTTCTGCTGGTTTTGTGGCGTTTGTTGTAATTCCGTATGGCGTATATTCCCGCCCAAATAGGCTGTGTAAGTGAGAGAACCCGCTGTAATTATACTGAACACAAGTAGAATCGTTACAAAAAGTTTATTGATGCTATGGGGCAATCGATCTCTAATGAACCCGATAATACCAAGGACGCCAAGAACAAGAGTTAGCCATAACGACACTTCCGCAAATTCTTCATGGCTATCAAGAAAATGTTCCGATATGCCTGGTATTTTTTCAACAATTTCTTCACTCTCCTGACCTGAGAAAAAAACGGGAATTACAAAAATAGCTCCTATAATGAAGCCGATTAAACCAATTTTAAAAATTTCATTTTTCTTAAATATGGTTCCCCAAATTATAAAGAGAATTGAAAAAAAAGTTATGAAAATAGGTACATGATTAAGCAACAAATGGATGTGTACGGTAGTCATATTCCTCCCCCATGAATGATTTAGTTGGCTACTATATTACATTATAACAATATTAGCTAATGAAAATGAACAGTTATTGCGGAGCTTTTGATATATTTTGTTCTAATTGGCGATATCGTATTATTAAAGGAATTCGGGATTAGAAACTTTGTTCAACGGTTCAAATGATGTATGTATCTCATTCTTTCATCCATTACGTTACTTTTCGGCGATGAAAAGGTTCCAAAAATCGCTGGCGGACGAAACATAGGCTAAATCCCTTTCCATTCCACTAAAGAAATCCAATGCTCCATTACCGGGCTTGCCTGATTTTTCGAGTCATGCGGTATGGATTTCTTCTCAACGCCCATTTTTCTAAGGCCGGAACATGAAGAATCATTTAATAGAATTGTTGGTGTCATCAATTCTATTAACCCGAATTATTCACGTAACCAATATGAAGTAATACATATCATATTGTAAATAAATTAACTTATAAAAAATAAACCGATCCTCGATTTCGAGTACGCTAAAAAAAGCTGCGAAATTTTGCCGTGTCCCGAAAGCTTTCGGGACACGGCAAAGTTTCTTGGTGAATAATCCGGGTTAAATCATAATGTTTTTAAATTTGATATATGGATTAAAGAGATGAGAAAAGGAGCTTACTTATCTCAACTAAAATAAAGTTATAAGGTTTCAAAATCTTCTAATATTTTTTGAATTTTGAGGTTTTTATTCAATTTATAACAAACCTATTTGTAACGATTTTTTAGATTCACAAGATACCCTGATGCACATATTGGGAAGTCTCACATTGTACCCTCCTCTTATCAGTACAAAATTAAAAGCATGCAGATTTATCGAATGTACGAATTGATCAGAATAAAAAATCCGGATAGGAAAAGAGCAAATCCAATCAGCTTTTTCAGAAACTCGTCCCTTGTTTTACTCGTAAATTGATTCCCGATCAAAGATCCGACAATAAAGGATGCGGCTACAGGTAATGCAGACGTCCAGTGAACGTGACCTAAAAAGTAGTGCGTGACAGAAGACGTCAGGCTGGTGAAGACGATCATAAATAAAGCTGTAGCTGCGGCAATGCGAGGTGGAATCTTAAATACTTTAATCATTACGGGCCCCTTCAGGAATCCGCCTCCCACACCAAACATTCCAGCAATGGTTCCGACTATTAAGCCGAAAATTGAAGTTAAAATGACGCTGAAATGATAAATGCCATTTTCTGTTTTTCGTTCAAAACTGGGTTTAATTTTATTAACTCGGTTTAACCAGGCCGAAAACCGGGTTTCTTCTTCTTTCTCCTTGAGAAACATTTGAATACCCATCAGGATAACGAATCCTGCGAAGATGTATTCCAATTTACTTACTGCAATAATGGCGGTTAACATGGCACCGAAAATGGCGCCAATAATGGTAGGTATTTCCAATAAGACTCCAACAGTATAATCTGTAAAACCAAATCTGTGATTAAAAATGGAAGAGATTATGGATGAGGGCAGAAGTGCAACAGCAACGGATCCAATAGCAGTTGTGATAGGAACGTGAAATATGACCACCAAAACAGGGACCATAATTACGCCCCCGCCAAAACCTGTGATGGAACCGAAACCACTGATAATACAACCAATAATAAAGATTAATATGATATCTAACATTTAATAATTTTTTAAAACCGTAGTGATTGTTCAGAAATTTGCCGTCTATTCTGATTTTTTAGCTTTTGCATAATCACATAACTAATCAGTAAATTATTTTAGTATAATTTTATAAGATAATGACAATATTTGAGAAATCATGTTTCTCATTGATGGAAGGCTTTGTAAAACCGTTCTATTGCCCAAGATCTGCGGTTTCGAAGTCCCTCAGGCTTTGTTATTGAACAAAATTCCTGGTTTTGCAAAGCCTTCTGATAGCTATTCTTTCTGAAATCGAAAATGCTCCTAACATTAATCAATTGTCTGAAATTACGCATCTTTGTGAATAATCTTCAAAGATACTCTATGATTTATATGGATATTAAAGGATTTTATTGATATCTCATATTAAAATTAGGTGATAAATTGCAAATATCACCTAAAAAGTAGATAATATATAAATATCACCCATACTATAGATTAATGGAATCGGTAAATTGAAAGAATCTTATGGAAAAATATGCTGTGTTAACCGGAGATGTGGTCAATTCATCCCAATTAAATCGTAAAGAAAGGGAAAAACTGGAAAAAGACTTATGGCAATCTTTGGAAAAAATCGAATCGCAAAAAACGAAATATGAGGTTATCAGGGGAGATAGCTTTCAGATATTATTGGAAAAACCTCAATTTGCGTTACGAAAGGCGATTCAAATGAGATGTCTTATTAAAATGGGAATGGCTAATATTTCGGGTAATAAAGTTGATACAAGGATTGCAATAGGGATCGGTGAGATCTCTTTTTTAGGAAAAACTTTAGGCAGTTCGGATGGCGATGCCTTCCGTCGTTCGGGACTCGGACTTGATGAGTTGAAAAAGTCAAAAAATCGAATCATTATAATGACTGAAGACAAGAAGGATAATGAAATATTAAGGATTATTACGACCCTTGCGGATGTTATCATTTCCGGTTGGTCGGTTGCTCAATCTGAAGCAGTGTATTATAGTAGCATTGGACTTACTCAGGTAAAAATCGCAAAGAAATGCTCTATTGTTCAATCGGCGGTTAACAAACGCCTGCAGACCGCCCATTGGAATGAGATAAACGAGGTTCTGATTTTCTTTGAAAAACAGTATGTATGATTGATTTAGGATGATATAACTATGGATGGATTACTCCTTATAAAATTATTAGCAGCTCACACGATTATCGATTTTCCACTACAAAAAAATGAATGGATCAAGCGTCGAAAAGAAGATCATTGGAAATCGTGGACGCTCTTATTTCACAGTTTGTTTCATGGTGGATTGGCCTGGTTATTTATTTTTCAATTACAGGCATGGTGGA
>Ga0209957_1000254_pt1 | contig 12002 bp, 6 predicted proteins | sample SalPonF2_A_D2_MG_FD_185724 | JGI IMG/M metagenome (GOLD analysis project Ga0209957, IMG submission 185724) | Salt pond soil microbial communities from South San Francisco under conditions of wetland restoration - Salt Pond MetaG SF2_A_D2_MG... ... | reverse complement strand
GGAGAGCGACGGAACCGATTCATTCTCGCAGCGTCTGATTTCCGAATACTGGTATATCTCGTCCGCCTGAGCTAGAAAGGCGGCCTGACCGCGTTAGGGGGCTAAGCAATGAAAAAGGGTCTGATCGGCGTGCTGGCGATGGCGTTGCTGTGGGGGTGTAGCAATGACCCGGGTTCGGCGGGTGAGGCGAAACGGGTGTCGAGCGCCCCGGCGGCGACGGCGACAGCCGTGAACCCTGCCGCGGAAACCGAAGAGAGCGCCGAGACCGCATCGGCGCGGCTCGCAAGCCTGGTCGAAGCCTATTTCGAGGAGAATCTCGAGCTCAACCCGGTATCCGCCACGTTTATCGGTGACAGTCGCTACAACGATCGTCTCGGCAACAGTATCGGGCCGGAGCACCGCGCCGCCCAGCTGGCGATGGAGAGGCGGTTCCTCGAAGCGGCCGGGGAAATCGATGGCGATGCACTCGAAGACCAGGACCTTTTGACGCTCGAAGTGTTCATGCTCGGGCGCCAGGAGGCAATCGAAGGCAGCGAATTCCCCGCCCATCTTTTGCCGATCAACCAGATGTTCAGCCTGCCCAGCCTGATGGCGATGCTCGGCTCCGGCCGCTCGGCGCAGCCGTTCGCCACGATTACCGACTACGACAATTTTCTCGGGCGCATCGACGATTTCACGGTCTGGGTCGACCAGGCCATTGCGAATATGCGCGAGGGGGTCGAGAAGGGTGTGGTACAGCCGCGAGTGATCATGGAAAAGGTGTTGCCGCAGCTTGCGGTCCACGTCGTGGATGAACCCGAGCAAAGCCTGTTTTGGGGTCCGGTGGCGGCGATGCCCGAGGGTCTCGCGGAGGAAGATCGGGTTCGGCTGAGCGCTGCGTACCGGGACGCGATAGCGGGTCAGATCGTGCCAGCGTATAGCCGCCTGCATGACTTTATCGAGACCGAGTACATGCCGCATACCCGCGAGAGCGTTGCCTGGGCCGAATTGCCGGACGGGGCGGACTGGTATGCCTACCGCGCCCGGGTCAGCACCACGACGACGTTGAGCGCGCGCGCGATTCATGAACTCGGTCTTGCAGAGGTCGCGAGGATCCGGTCGGAAATGGAGCAGGTGCGCGATAGCGTCGGTTTCGAGGGCGACCTGGCCGCGTTCTTCGAATACCTGAAAACGGATGACACCTTTTATTACGACAACGCCGCGGACCTCCTCGACGGTTACCGGGATTTGAAGAACCGCATCGATGCGTTGTTGCCGGCGCTGTTTTCCGACTTTCCGGCGGCCGACTACGAGATTCGCGAGGTAGAAGCATTCCGTGCGCAGTCGTCGGCGGGCGCTTCTTACCAGCGCCCGGCACCGGACGGTTCGCGACCGGGTATTTTCTACGTCAATACTCACAATCTGCGTGCCCAACCCAAGTACGGCATGGAGACCCTTTCCCTGCACGAGGCTTCTCCGGGTCACCATTTCCAGGTCTCGATCCAGCAGGAGCTGACCGAGCTGCCGCGGTTCCGGCGGTTCGGCGGCTACACGGCTTATGTTGAGGGCTGGGCGCTTTATGCCGAGTCGCTGGGTCGCGAGCTCGGCCTGTTCACTGATCCGTACCAGTACTACGGCAAGCTCAACGACGAACAGTTGCGAGCGATGCGCCTCGTTGTCGATACCGGCCTCCATACGGAGGGCTGGAGCCGTGAGCAGGCGATTGCATTCATGCTCGAGAATTCGTCGCTTGCCGAGTCCGATGTCGTCGCCGAAGTGGAGCGCTACATCGCGATTCCCGGGCAAGCATTGTCGTACAAGATCGGTCAGATCAAGATTCTCGAGTTGCGGGCACGGGCCGAGCAGAAACTGGGTGACAAATTCGACGTGAAGGCTTTTCACAGCATGGTTCTGCGCGGTGGTGCTCTGCCGATGGCGGTGCTCGAAGCGCGAACGGAGCGCTGGATCGCGGCCCGGATGTAGTTGCCGTTCCCGTTTCAGTTCATGCCGGGGCCGGTCCCTCCGGGGTGCGCGTGCGCGCCTGTCCCGGTGCCTCGAGCATTTGGTGTCGTTGCGTGGAAACGAGTATCCTGCGCCGCCATCCCATTCGCTTCCGATTCATCGATGCGTTCACCCCGCAATGAGGCTCACATGAACCTACGCCTGACAATAGCGTTTGTTGCACTAGCGCTTTTCGCCGCCTGTGGTGGCGCTGAAAACGACAAGGAAATGACTCCGGCCACTGCCGACACCGCGCCACCGCAGGCCGCTCCCGCTGCGCCGGATGCAGCGTCCGACGACCCGGCCGCCCGGCTGAATCGACTCGCCGAGGCGTACTTCGACGAAATGCTGAAACTGAATCCGTTGTTCGCGACGTTTATCGGTGACGACCGCTATAACGACCGCATTGCCAACAGCATCGGGCCGCAACACCGGGCGGCGGAGAAGGAGATGAATACGCGCTACCTGGACCGACTCGGTGAGATCGATCCGGAGGCGCTGGATGGCCAGGACCGGCTCACGTACCTGGTGTTCGAACGCGATCTGCGCGAGAACATCGAGGGCTTCCGGTTTCCCTCCCACCTGATTCCGGTCAACCAGTTTCGTGGCATGCACAACTATTTCGCCCGGCTCGGTTCAGGGGCAAGCCTGCACCCGTTCAACACCGTCAAGGACTATGACGATTTTCTGTCGCGCAGCGACGATTTCGTTGTCTGGATGGACCAGGCCATTGTGAACATGAAGGAAGGTACGACCCAGGGTGTGGTGCAGCCACGCATCCTGATGGAGCGCGTCATCCCGCAGATCGAGGCGCTGCTTAAAGACGAGCCGGAGGAGACGGTTTTCTGGAAGCCCGTGGAGAATATGCCCGAGACCATTAGCGGCGCGGAACGTGACCGGCTTACCGCGGCCTATCGCGAAGCCATCGCAACCAAGGTCATGCCGGCCTACCGGCGTCTTCTGGCGTACATCCAGGACAGTTATCTCGCGTCTGCACGCGAAACGGTCGGGCTCAACGCACTGCCCGACGGTGAGGCCTGGTATGCGTTCCGGGTCAAAAGTTACACAACGACCGATCTGACCGCGGATGAGATTCACGAAATCGGTCTTGCCGAGGTCGCGCGCATCCATGAGCAGATGCGCGGCGTTATTGCCGAAGTCGGGTTTGAGGGCACGCTTGAGGAGTTCTTCGCATTTCTGAATGACGATCCGCAGTTCTATTTCGCTTCGGAGGAAGAGTTGCTGACCTCATACAGGTCTTTGATGGCCGATCTCGACGTAAAGGCGCTTAAGCTTTTCGACAGTCTGCCCCGCACCGGGTATGAAATTCGCCCCGTCGAGGCCTACCGCGCGAAATCCTCTTCGGCAGGTTCCTATGTGTCGCCATCGCCGGATGGCTCGCGCCCCGGCGTCTTCTACGTCAATACCTACGACCTCTCGGCACGCCCGCGCTGGGGCATGGAATCGTTGTTTCTTCACGAGGCGGTCCCGGGCCATCATTTTCAGAACGCCCTGGCGATCGAGCTGACCGATCTGCCACGGCTGCGCCGGTTCGGCAGTTACACAGCGTACGGCGAGGGTTGGGGCCTGTACGCAGAATCGCTGGGCAAGGAACTGGGCGTCTACGAAGACCCGTACCAGTATTTCGGCGCGCTCGCGGCGGAACTGTGGCGCGCGATCCGGCTGGTCGTAGATACCGGCCTGCATCACAAGGGCTGGAGCCGCGAACAAGTGCTTGAGTTCATGTACTCCAACACCGCGGTCAAGGAAGCACGTGCGGTTTCGGAAGCGGAGCGTTACATTGCAATTCCCGGCCAGGCGCTCGCCTACAAGATAGGTCAGTTGCAAATTCGTACGTTGCGCGACGAGGCCGAAGCCGCGTGGGGCGACGATTTCGATGTCAAGGCCTTTCACCGCCAAGTGCTTAACGACGGCGAATTGCCGCTTGACGTTCTTGCGGCGAAAATCCGCCGCTGGAGCGAAGAGCGTGGCCAGTAGGGAATCAAGTCGCCGCGGCCGACGCGCCACGCAACAGCGGAACCTTAGTCAGATTTTGGCCACTGCCGCCAGTTCCCTTGCAGTGGCTGCCAGAAAGTGAAGCGGAGTGTGATAACGATGAGAAAAGTGATTTTGCTGATGCTGGCGCTTGCCATGACGAGCGCCTGTTCCAAGAAAGAGCCTGCGCCGCCGGCACAGGTGGCGGAGCCGGCTGCGTCCGTTGCCGCCGAAAGTCAGGAGCAATCGGCACAGTTCGATGCATCCGCGCGTCTCAACGAGATCGTCGAAGAGTATTTCGAAGAGATGCTGGTGCTGAATCCGGTATACGCCACGTTTATCGGTGACAACCGCTACAACGACAGGCTGAGCAACACGATCGGCCCGGAATACCGCGCGGCATCGCGGGCGCTGGAGGAGAAATACCTGGCGCAGATCAATGCGCTCGATGCCTCTTCGCTGGAGGCGCAGGATCTGCTGACCTACGAGGTCTTCAAGAGCGAACGCGAGCAGGCTATCGAGGGATTCCAGTATCCCTCTTATTTGCTGCCGGTTAACCAGTTTTTCAGCGTGCCGAACCTGTTCGCGCAGCTCGGGTCCGGCGCCAGCGTGCAGCCGTTCGCTACCGTCGAGGATTACGACGACTTCCTCGGCCGGATCGACGGGTTCGTTGCGTGGATCGACCAGGCAATCGTCAATATGGACGAGGGACGGGCCAAGGGAATCGTCCAGCCGCGCGTGCTGATGGAGCGAGTGTTGCCTCAGCTTGCCTCGCAGGTGGTCGAGGATCCGGAGCAGAGCCTTTTCTACGGGCCGATTACGCGTATGCCGGAAGCGATCACGGGCGAGGAACGCGACCGCCTGAGCGCCGCGTACAGCACGGCGATCACCACCCGGATCGTGCCTGCCTATCAGAAACTGCACGATTACATTCGCGACACCTACCTGCCGGATACCCGCGACTCGGTCGGTCTTTCGGAGTTGCCGAACGGCCGATCCTGGTACGACTATCTGGTCGGTGAGACAACCACGACCGCGTTGAGCGCCGAAGAGATTCACGAGATCGGCCTGGCCGAGGTTGCGCGGATTCGCGCCGAAATGGAGCGGGTCAAGGATGAGGTCGGGTTCGAGGGCAGCCTGAACGAGTTTTTCGATCATCTGAAGGAGGATCCGCAGTTTTTCTATAGCGAGCCGGAGCAGTTGCTCGAGGCGTACCGTTCGCTGAAGGGCCGGGTCGATGCCGCGGTGCCCGAGATGTTCTCGCTGCTGCCGAAGGCGGACTTCGAGATCCGCCCGGTCGAGGAATACCGCCAGCAGTCTGCGGCGGCGGCCTCGTACATGCCCTCGTCACCGGACGGTTCACGGCCCGGGGTGTTCTATGTAAACACTTACGACCTGAAGTCGCGCCCGCGCTACAACATAGAGGCGATCTATCTGCACGAAGCCGCGCCCGGACATCATTTCCAGATCGCGCTGGCGCAGGAGCTCGACGAATTGCCGCGGTTTCGCCGTTTCGGTGGCAGCACGGCGTATGTCGAGGGCTGGGGTCTGTACGCGGAGTCGCTGGGTTCCGAACTTGGGATGTACCAGGATCCCTACTCCTACTATGGCGCGCTGACGGCGGAAATGTGGCGCGCAATCCGCCTGGTCGTGGATTCAGGCATGCACGCGAAAGGCTGGAGCCGCGACGATGCTCTGGCTTTCATGCGTGACAATTCATCGATTGGGGAAGCTGACGTCGTCGCCGAGATTGACCGCTACATCGCGATTCCCAGCCAGGCGCTGGCCTACAAGATCGGGCAATTGAAGATCCGAGAGTTACGCACGCGCGCCGAAACCGAACTCGGTGACGGCTTCGACATCCGCGGTTTCCACGCGGCGGTGCTGCAGGACGGCGCATTGCCGTTGAACGTGCTGGAAGCCAAGGTCGACCGCTGGATTGCGAGCCGGCGCCAGTAGCCGGAATTCGGTGTAGAACACGGGGGCATGGCTGACAACCATGCCCCTTTTTTTGTGCCCGTACTCGATCCCGGGTGTTAGCCGAAACCGCGCAAGTCGGCACCGAGATAGGCTTTCTCCTCGGCGGTATCGGCGCGCCCCAGCGTCTTGTTACGGTGAGGAAAGCGACCGAACTGGCGCACGATATCGCGATGCAGTTCGGCGAAATCGAGAAAGGTCTGGAAGGTTGCCTGGCAGGACGGATCGACCGAGCGCAGCAGCGAGCTGAATATCCGCACCGAGAACTCCTGGACCTTCAGCGACTCCGAACTTTGCAGCGGCATGTAGAAGAATGCGCGCTCGACCGCGCCGAGTTCGCGATCGTGTTTGCGTTCGATGCCGTGTACGGTCAGGCGCAGGGCGTCATGGTCTTTGGCGAAAGCGGCACGAGTCCCGTGGTGCAAGGTCCGGCGGAACCGGTCCAGCAGAAGAATCAGCGCCAGCCGGCTGCGCGGGTGTTCCGACCAGTCATCCAGTTCGCCGCGGCTGGCGCGTTCCACGTCGTCGAGAAATTGATCCCGGATCGTCGCTGCGAGCTGCCGCTCGTCGCCGAACCACAGCGCCATCCGGGCATCGACTTCGAATGCGTTGCGCGAGGTTTCGGCAAACCAGAACCGGAGAATTTCACCGGGTCGATCGCTGTTTCCCATGTCTCCACCCTCATGAGATCTTTGCAACGTTAATGCGAAATGCCGCTATTGCAAAGCGCGAACTGAAAATTTGCCGCAACGGGACCATCCCGATGGCCGTTTTGCTGCCGGAGGCGAAGCGGATCCGGTTGGGCGGGGTCAGGATTTCAGTGTCGCGCTCCAGACCGGAACCTGCCACAGCACGTACTCGTTGGGATCGTGGATTGCGTCGATTACTGCGTCGAAATGTGCCACCACATCTGCATAGTCCATATCGCCGTGACGCGCGAGCGGCACGGAATAACCGTCGCGCCATGCCACCATCAGATCGGCGAGTGTCTGGCGCGGAACGCGCAACGTATCAACGGTCACGAAGTCGACGCGAAGTGAAAGCAGCGGCCGGTTGACCAGGATCCGGCACTCGGCGGCCAGTCCGTAACGCTTTATCAGCTCCCGCTCCTGTGGCCAGATCGCCGCGGCCTGTGCCCGCAGCGTCCGCAGCATCGACTCATCGGCCATCTGTTCGGCCTGGGGGTTAAGATCGATTTTGGTTCCCGTCATTAGCGCGAATCCTTTTGCCGGCCACGGCCCATATTGGGCGGGCTCTCAGGTTTTCCTGTGCCCGAGTGTATGTCACAGTGACACGCGCCTGCAGTTGCGATGAACACAATGATTGAATTCAGTCCGCTTATTACCGCCACGTTTGCGATCTATCTCGTCGTCGTATTGCTGATCGGTGCGGTCGCCTGGTGGCGCACCAAAAATCTCAAGGATTACATTCTCGGTGGCCGCCGTCTCGGGCGCTGGGTAACAGCCTTGTCGGCCCAGGCCTCGGACATGAGCGGCTGGTTGCTTATGGGCCTGCCGGGGTACGCGTATCTTGCGGGCCTGGAGTCGGTATGGTTGCTGGCCGGTTTGCTGGTCGGGACGTATCTCAACTGGCGTTTCGTTGCCGCGCGTTTGCGCCGTGCGACCGAACGCTGCGAGGATGCGATTACATTGCCGGAGTATTTCCAGCGCCGTTTCGATGACCGCAGCGGCATCCTGCGGATGTTGTGCGCGTTATTCATCCTGATTTTTTTTACCTTCTATACCAGTTCAGGGCTGGTTGCCGGGGGCAAGCTGTTCGAGGCGGTATTCGGTCTGCCGTACGGCTGGGCCGTCGCGGTGGGCGGGGCGGCGGTGATCGCCTACACGTTTGTCGGCGGATTTCTCGCGGTGAGCTGGACCGATCTGTTTCAGGGGCTGCTGATGTTTTTTGCGCTGTCGCTGGTCGCGGTTATCGCGCTTGGAGAGATTGGTGGTCTCGGTGCGCTCGGCCCCGGTCTCGAGGCAGTCAACCCGTTCCTGCTGGATCCCTTCACAGACAGCAGTGGCGAGGTCCTTTCGGTTATCGCTGTGATTTCGCTGCTCGGGTGGGGACTGGGCTATGTCGGGCAGCCGCATATCCTGGCGCGGTTCATGGCGATTCGCAGCGCCGAGGAAATCGCCGCGTCGCGGATGATCGCGATGAGCTGGGTCAGTGTCGCGTTGTTCGCCGGTATGCTTATCGGGCTGGCGGGGATCGTCGCTCTCGATACGCCGCTGGTGGGCGCGGACAGCGAAAAGGTTTTCATGGTTCTGGCTGCCGGCCTGCTCCATCCGGTTGTTGCAGGGATCTGCCTCGCCGGCATTCTCGCCGCGGTAATGAGCACCGCCGATTCGCAACTGCTGGTGGCCTCATCGGCCGTAGCCGAGGATCTTTACAAGGGCCGCCTGCGACCCGATGCGAGCGAGAAGGAGTTGCTATGGGTCGGGCGCGTGGCCGTGCTGGTCATTGCCGCGATTGCGCTGTGGCTGGCACGTAATCCGGACAGCAAGGTGCTCGAACTCGTTGCCTATGCGTGGGCGGGATTTGGCGCGGCGTTCGGTCCGGCTGTCGTGTTGTCCCTGTACTGGCAGGGAATGACCCGCCAGGGTGCTATCGCGGGCATTCTGCTCGGCGGGGTGACGGTAATCGTCTGGAAGCAGCTCTCCGGTGGCATATTCGATCTGTATGAGATCGTCCCGGGCGTTCTGATATCGGTGTTGGCGATCGTCGCGGTCAGCCGCCTGACCCGTCGACCCTGAGGAGAGGGAAGCGGATGAAGAGAATCGCGCGAGCCGTTGCGATAACAGGTGCGTTCCTGTTGGCAGGCGTTGAGGTTGTCGCCCAGGATGCGACGACTGTTCCCGAGCCACTGGAGCCGTGGGTGCGTTGGGTAATGCATGGCCTCGAATACCGCGAGTGCCCGATATTGTCACCCGCAAGCCGCGACCGTTCCGGTTTTGCCTGCGCCTGGCCGAGCGTAATGTTGCTCGAGGTCGATGCGGCCGGCGCCGGTTTCAGACAGACCTGGGAGTTGTTTGCCGACGGATGGGTGCCTCTGCCCGGCGGCGTCGTGTTTTGGCCCGAGCAGCTGACCGTCGACGGTGCGGCGGCGGCGGTCGTTGTACAGGGTGGCGGGCCGGCGGTGTGGTTAGAGGCGGGAGTGCGTCGTCTCGAAGGACGTTTCGAGTGGCAGCAACGCCCCGGACGTCTGCGCGTTCCCGCCGCGACAGGCGTGGTCGAGCTGGCAGTCGATGGCCGCCGTATCGATTTCCCGCAACGCGATGACGATTACCTCTGGCTGGGGGACCGGCCGCGTCAGGCGGCGACCGAGGCCAGCGTCAGCATCACGGTTTTCCGCCGCCTCGAAGACGGCAGCCCGGTCTTCTTGCGTACCCGTCTGATGCTCGACGTGTCGGGGCCGGCGCGTGAGGTCGTGCTCGGCAAGGCACTGCCGGACGGATTCGTGCCCACCGCGCTGGATGCTCCGCTGCCGGCCCGGATTGAGCAGGACGGCGCATTGCGGATGCAGCTGCGGCCGGGCAGTTGGGTCGTTAACCTGAGCGCTCGCGGCACCGGGATTGTGGAGAGCGCGGAGCTCGGCGCGGCAGGCGGCGAGTGGCCGGAAGAGGAAATCTGGGTTTATGTTCCGTTGCCGCAATTACGGGTTAGCCAGTTCGAGGGCGGTGTGGCGGTCGATCCGGCCCAGGCCGGTGTGCCGGCCGAATGGCGTGGTTCGGCAGCGTATTTGCTCAAGCCTGGCGATCGTTACGGCATCGCCGAGCGCAGCCGCGGGAGCAGCGAGCAGGAACGCAACCGGTTGCGGCTCGAACGCAGCCTGTGGCTGAATTTCGACGGCGACGGGTACCTGGCGCGAGACGTGCTTGGCGGCACGCTGGTACAGGGCTGGCGGCTCGACATGGGCGCGCCGTTTCATCTGCGTCACGCCAGCGAGGGCGGCGAGACATTGCTGATCACCGGGGGCGAGACCGAGGGCGATACCGGGGTCGAATTACGCCGCCGCTCGCTGCAGCTCGAAGCGCTCAGCAGCATCGATGCGGGGGTCGCGGAAATTCCGGTCAGCGGCTGGAGACATGACCTCGACAGCGTCGCAATCTGGCTGAACCTGCCGCCCAATCACAGGCTGCTAGCCGCGGCGGGCGCCGATACTGCGCAAGGCGCCTGGCTCGAGCGGTGGAGTTTGCTGGATATTTTTATCGTGCTGCTGATCAGCGTCGCCGCCGGCCGGCTGCTGGGGTGGCCTGCCGCGACGCTGGCGCTGGCCGCAATGGCTCTGGTTTTCGTCGACGCACGCTACATCGGCTGGGTCATTCTCAACTTGTTTTTTGCGCTGGCGCTTGCCCGGGTTGCGCCGGAGGGCCGTCTGCGTGCCTTGTCGCTGCGTTATCGCCTGGTTGCGCTGGTACTCGCGGTTGTCGTTGCGCTGCCCTTTGTCGCCGCACAGGCGCGTCTTGTTATCTATCCGCAACTCGAAAATCCGTGGTGGCGGGGCGGGCCGCCGGAGTTGGTTTCGGAACGGCCATTAGCGACGCAGGATGCGGCCACTATGCATGCAGCGGCGCCACCCGGGGTGCCTGCCTTGATGGAGGCAAATAGAAAGCACGTTGAGACGGATCTTCCCGCATCGCAGCTTCAGCGACGGCCTTGGGAAAGAGATGTGCCGATGGAGCGTTATGCCCCGGGCACGTTGTTGCAGACCGGGCCCGGGGTGCCGGACTGGAGCTGGAACCGTTATCGGCTGCAGTGGAACGGTCCGGTAACGCCGGATCAGACCATGAAGCTGGTTTTGCTGGGCCCGTTTGCAAATTCCGCATGGCGTCTGGGGGCGATTTTCACGCTTATGGGGTTGCTCGGGTGGATTGCCACGTCGTGTTTCAAATGGCCGCCGCGCCGCGGCGGCGCTCACAGCGCGGCTGGCACGGCCGCCGCGATACTCTTGATCGCGGCAGTTGTGCCTGCGATGGCGCCGGAGGCGCGAGCGGAAATCCCGGGCGAGACTGTGCTGGAAGAGCTGCAGCGGCGTCTGACCCAGCCGCCTGAGTGTGCTCCGGATTGCGCCCACATCAGCGTATCCCGCGTTGTCGTGGTCGGCGACCAGCTCGAGCTGCAGCTCGCTGCCGATGCGATGGTCGAGATGGCACTGCCGGTGCCAGGCGCCAGTGAAGGCTGGATGCCCAGGGAAATCATCGTCGACGATGTCGCCCAGCCGTTTCTTTTGCGCAATGCTGGCGTCGCCTACCTGAAACTCACCGCCGGCACACACGACGTGCGAATGTCCGGGCCGCTTGCGCCGGCCGATGCGGTCGAAATCGTGTTTCCGCTCGAGCCCCGGCGGGTGATTGTCGATGCGGAAGGCTGGGATGTGATCGGCGTCAGCAATGGCCGACTGGCGGCGGCAACGTTGACGTTGCAGCGGCGCGCGACTGCGGGTTCAGGCGACCTCAGGCCGGCCGGCTTCCCGCCGTTTGTCAGGCTTCGGCGCCAGATCGATCTGGGCGTCGAATGGCGCGTGATCAGCCGGATCGACCGAGTTGCGCCTCAATCTGGTGCCATCGATCTGAAAATACCGCTGGTCGACGGCGAGACCGTGCTGAGTGAAGGGCTCGATGTGCAATCCGGCCTTATTTCTGTCGGTCTCGGTGGCTCCCAGCACAGTCGCGGGTGGGAGTCGAGACTGGAGCCGGTTTCTACCCTGCGCCTGACCAGTTCCGCCGATGGTCCGTGGACCGAGGTGTGGCGTTTGAGGATTGGCTCGCAGTGGCGCGTAGCAGCGGCTGGACTGGGACCGGCCGCCTTGCCTGCCGGCGATCAATGGACGCTGGAGTTTTATCCCCGGCCGGGCGAGACCCTGGAGCTCGCAGTGACCCGGCCCTTGGCGTCCGAAGGCCCCAGCCTGGCGATCGACGGCGTTTCGATGCTCGCCGACGTCGGCGCCCGGACCGCCACCCACACGCTGACTGTCGCCTATCGCAGTACCCGTGCCGGCGAGCAGGCTCTGCAGCTCCCGGCAAACGCGATTCTCGAGTCGGCCA
>Ga0209957_1000252_pt1 | contig 12013 bp, 23 predicted proteins | sample SalPonF2_A_D2_MG_FD_185724 | JGI IMG/M metagenome (GOLD analysis project Ga0209957, IMG submission 185724) | Salt pond soil microbial communities from South San Francisco under conditions of wetland restoration - Salt Pond MetaG SF2_A_D2_MG... ... | reverse complement strand
CGCAATGACCATCGCATTGCGAAAAGCCTGGAGCATCCCTAGCTCTCTTCGGCCGCGTCCGCGGCGGCATCACGGGCCTTGACGCTTCCGCCGGCGGCGGTCACCGCCGCGGCGGCCGCACGTGAAACGGCCTCGACTTCCACGGTCAGCTTCTTGACTTCCAGCTCGCCGTCCCCGAGCAGCTTGATGGGGCGATCGGCCTTGCGTACCAGCCCGTGCGCCCTGAGGCTCTCGCCGTCGACCCTGTCGCCCTCGGAGAAGGCGTTGAGGGCCGAGAGGTTGACGATCTGGTAGAGCTCCCGCTGGCGCGTGAAGCCGCGCTTGGGCAGCCGCATGATGAGCCGGGAGCGGCCGCCTTCCCAACCGGCGCCGCCGCTGAACCCGCTGCGGCTCTTCTGCCCCTTCTGCCCGCGGCCGGCGGTCTTGCCTCGGCCGCTCCCCAGGCCCCGGCCCACGCGGCGGCGCTGCTTCTTGGAGCCGGGCGCGGGTTTGAGTTCATTGAGCTTCACTTGTGCTCCCGCCCTTCGATGTCGAGCAAGTAGGCGATCTTGTCGATCATGCCGCGCACGCTCGGGTTGTCGACGACGTCGCGGCTGTCACCGACCTTGCGCAGGCCGAGCGCGCGCACCGTCGCGCGCTGGTCCTTCGGCACGCCGATGAGGCTGCGTCTCAGCCGGAGTTTCATTCCGCGGCCTCCCGCTCGGCCTTCGACTCGCTGAACGTCTTGAGCTGCTTCAGCCCCTGGATCACCGCGTAGGCGACGTTGGTCTGGTTGCGCGAGCCGAGCTCCTTGGTGAGCAAGTTGCGGTAGCCCGCCAGCTCGACGATGGCGCGCGGCACGCTTCCGGCGATGACGCCCGTCCCCGCGCCCGCAGGCTTGAGCATGACGCGGCTGGTGCCGTGCTGACCGAGCACCTCGTGCGGGATGGTGCCGGGCTCTTCGATGGGCACGTTCACCAGGTTGCGCCGCGCGACGTACTGGCCTTTCTGGACCGCCAGCGGCACCTCCTTGGCCTTGCCCAGGCCCACGCCCACACGTCCCTGGCGGTCGCCCACGACCACCATGGCGCCGAACCGGAAGCGCCGGCCGCCCTTGTACGTCTTCGCCGTACGGCGGATGAAGATGACCTTGTCTTCGAAGTCGGTATCTGCCATCAGGACACGTGGCCTTTCTGGTAGCGAAGCTTCAGGGCGGCCATCAGAACTCGAGGCCTCCCTCGCGCGCGCCGTCGGCGAGCGCCTTGACGCGACCGTGGTACCGGTAGGGGCCCCGGTCGAACACGACCCGCTTGACGCCGGCCGCCTGGGCTCGCTTGGCGAGTTCCTGCCCCACGACCTTGGCGTGATCGGTCTTGCTTCCCTTCGGCGCGAGGTCCTTGCTGTTGGCCTCGGCCACCGTGACGCCGCGGCGATCGTCGATCACCTGGGCGTAGATGTAGCGCGCACTGCGGAACACCGAGAGGCGGAGCCTCCCCGTGTCGACCGGACGCCGGATGCTTCGGCGGGTCCGGAAGGTGCGGCGCTGCGTGCGTGTCAGTCCATTCATGATGCGCTACCTCGTTGCAGCCGCCGGCTAGCGGGCTGCCGCCTTGCCGGCCTTGAGCCGTACCTGTTCGCCTGCGTACCGGACGCCCTTGCCGTGGTAGTGGTCGGGCGGACGGACCGCGCGGATGTTGGCAGCCACCTGGCCCACCAACTGCTTGTCGATGCCGCTCACCGAGATCTTGGTCGGCTCGGGCGCCTGGATGGTGACCCCCTCCGGCGGCGTGATGACCACGGGATGGGAGTACCCGACCGTGAGCTCGAGCGCACTGCCCTTCATCTGGCAGCGGAAGCCCACGCCCTGGATCTCCAGGTCCTTCTGGAAGCCGCCGGACACCCCGGCCACGGCATTGGCCACCAGGCTCCGCGCCAGCCCGTGCTGCGCGCGGTCGTTGCGGTGGTCCGTGGGCCGCTCCATGGTGACGACGCCGTCCTCGAGCTTCACGGAGATGCGGGGGCTGATATCGACGGAGAGGGCGCCCTTCGGGCCCTTGACCTTCACCGTGCTCTCCGCCACCTGCAACTCGACGCCCTTGGGGAGCGTGATGGGCGCGCGACCTACGCGGGACATCTCACCACACCTCGCAGACGATCTCGCCGCCGACGTTCTTGCGGCGGGCCTCCGCGTCGATCATGAGACCGTTCGAGGTCGAGACGACCGCCACGCCGAGGCCGCCGCGCACCACCGGCACGTGCTTCGCCTTGGCGTAGGCACGACGCCCGGGCGTGGAGACGCGGCTGATCTGGTGGATGACGGGCGCACGCCTGGGTCCGTACTTCAGCGCGATCTTCAGCACGGGGTGACCGCCGACCTCTGTTTCCTCGACCGACTTCAGGTAACCTTCGCGGACCAGCAGGTCCGCCAGGGACTTCTTGAACTTGCTCGCCGGAACGTCGACGCTGGCCATGTGCACGGCCTGGGCGTTCCGAATGCGGGTGAGCATGTCAGCAATGGGATCCGTATGCATCGTTTTTGGGTCCTCCTGGGGCCGGTTTCAACGCAAAGCGCGTTGACCTCTGCCCCGCTAGTAGCGCTTCTCGCTTGTGGCGCCGTGACTCACCAGCTGGCCTTGACGACGCCGGGCAGGTAGCCCTTGTGCGCCATCTCCCGGACGCAGATGCGGCACAGGCCGAAGTCGCGCAGGTACGCACGCGAGCGCCCGCAGCGGCTGCAGCGGTTGACGTGCCGGGCCTGGTACTTGGGCGTGCGATTGGACTTGGCGATCTGGGCTTTCGTTGCCACGTGTCCTCCCTACTTCCTGAACGGCATGCCGAGGAACTCGAGCAGGCTGCGCGCTTCCTCGTCTGACTCCGCCGTCGTCACGATGGTGATGTCCATGCCGCGCGTCGCATCGACCTGGTCGTAGTTGATCTCGGGGAACACCAGCTGCTCCCGGACCCCGAGGCTGTAGTTGCCGCGACCGTCGAAGCTGTTGGCGCTGATGCCGCGGAAGTCGCGAACCCGGGGCAGGGCGACGTTGATGAGCTTGTCGAGGAAGGCCCACATGCGCGTCCCGCGCAGCGTCACCTTGAGGCCGACCGCCATGCCGGCGCGCACCTTGAAGTTGGACACCGACTTCTTGGCCTTCGTCACGACCGGACGCTGCAGGGCGATCTGTCCCAGCTCCTTGGAGGCGCGCTCGAGAACCTTCGAGTCCTCGCGAGCCTCACCCAGGCCCATGTTGATGACGATCTTCTCGACCCGCGGGACGGCCATCGGGTTGCCGTAGCCGTGGCGCTCGACGAGCTGGCTCTTGACCTGCTCGTAGCGTTCCTTGATGGGTAGCGTTACCTTCTCCATGCTCTTCCTACTCGTCCAATCGGGCGCCGGACTTGCGAGCGACGCGGTGCTTGTGACCGCCCTCGTCGACTTCGTAGCCCACGCGCGTGAGCTCGCCGGACTGAGGGTCGAGGAGCTGCACGTTGCTCAGGTGGATGGGCGCCTCCTGCTCGAGGAAGCCGCCGCGTGGGTTGTCCTGCGTCGGCCGCTGCGCCTTCTTGATGACGTTGACGTTCTTGACGAGCACGCGATTGGTGTCGCGGAAGACCGTGAGCACTTCGCCCTCGGCTCCCTTGTGCTTGCCTGCGATCACCCGGACCTGGTCGCCCCGGCGGATGCGGATCTTCGGTCTCGACATGTCAGAGCACCTCCGGTGCGAGCGAGACGATGCGCATGAAGCGCTTCTCGCGCAGCTCCCGGGCGACGGGACCGAACACGCGGGTACCGCGCGGCTCGTTCTGGTTGTTGATGATGACGGCCGCGTTGCTGTCGAACCGGATGGAGGAGCCGTCCTTGCGGTTGATCTCCTTCTTGGTCCTGACGATGACGGCCTTCACCACATCGCCTTTCTTGATCTGCGCGTGGGGGATGGCGTCCTTGACGGCCGCCACGACCACGTCGCCGACCGAGCCGACGAACTGCTGGCCGGTGCCCAGGACCCGGATGCACTGGATCCGCCGGGCGCCGGAGTTGTCGGCCACATCGAGGAAGGTCTCCTGCTGGATCATGACGGAATGCTCCTGCCCTGCCCTTAGCCCCGGGCCTTCTCGAGCAGGCGCGTCACGGTGAAGCGCTTGCGCTTGCTGATCGGGCGGCTGGAGGTGATCTCCACCAGGTCGCCCACCTTGTATTCGTTGCGCTCGTCGTGGGCCAGGTACCGCTTCGACAGCGTGACGACCTTGCCGTAGAGCGGGTGCTTGAGCCGCCGCTCCACGTCTACCGTCACCGTCTTGTCGGCCCCGTCGCTCACGACGCGCCCCTGCATGGCTCTCTTCATCGCGTCGTCTCCTCGGCCTTCTCGCCGGCGATGGTCAGCAGCCGGGCGATCTCACGCTTCGCCGTGCGGATGCGCCTCGGGTTGGAGGCGTGGCCCACGGCGGCCTGGATCCGCAGGTCGAGAAGCTCCTGGCGAAGCTTGTCCACCTCGAGGTGGATCTCGTCCGGCGTCAGGTTGCGGACCTCATTGGGCTTCATCGTAGATCTCCCGCCCGACCATCTTGACCTTGATCGGGAGCTTGTGGCTGGCGAGGCGGAACGCCTCCTTGGCCTGCTCCTCCGTGACGTTGGCGACCTCGAAGAGCACGCGGCCCGGCTTCACCACCGAAACCCAGTACTCCACGGCGCCTTTCCCCTTCCCCATGCGGACTTCCTGTGGCTTCTTGGTCACGGGCTTGTCCGGGAAGATGCGGATGTAGATCTTGCCGCCGCGCTTGAAGTAGCGGCTCATGGTGACGCGGCAGGCCTCGATCTGGTTCGACTTGATCCAGGCCGGCTCCAGCGCCACCAGGGCGAAATCGCCGAACGCGACGTAGTCGCCGCCCTTGGCGTTGCCCCTCATGCGGCCGCGCATCTGCTTGCGGTACTTGACCCGCTTGGGAAGCAGCATGGGCTAGGACCTTTCCTTCTTGACCCGGGCGCGCCCTTCGCGCTTGGGGCCGTCGCGACGCCGTGCCTGCGGACGACGGCGGCGGCGCTTGTCTTCCTCCTGCCGGGGACGCGGGAGCACCGCGGCGCGGCGGGTCTTCTGCCCCACGATCTCGCCGTGGAACACCCAGGCCTTCACGCCGATGATGCCGTAGGTTGTGCGCGCCTCGGCCGTGCCGTAGTCGATGTCGGCGCGGAGCGTCTGCAGCGGGACGCGCCCGTCGGAGTACCACTCCGGCCGGGCCTGCTCCGAGCCGCCCAGGCGGCCCGAGCAGCGGATCTTGACGCCCTGCGCCCCCGACTCCATGGTGCGCTGGACGGCCTGCTTCATGGCGCGCCGGAACGCGAAACGGCGTTCCAGCTGCTCCGAGATGCGCTTGGCCACCAGGGCGCCGTTGGTGTTGGGGTTGGGCACTTCCTGCACGTTCACCGCGATGGTGCCCGGGATGGTGCGGTCGAGCCGCGCCCTAAGCGCCTTGATCGACTCGCCGCCGCGTCCGATCACCACGCCCGGCTTGGCCGTGTGGATGGTGATGTTGATGTTGTGCGCGGCGCGCTCGATGTCGATGCGGGAGATGCCGGCATGGCCGACGTCCTGGAAGATCGCCTTGCGGATCTTCTCGTCCTCCGTGAGGAGGCGCGGATAGTTCTTGGTATCGGCGTACCAGCGGGCGGACGGTTCCTTGTTCACGCCCAGCCGGAACCCGACCGGATTGATCTTATTGCCCACTGCGTTCCTCCAGCGTGATCGTGATATTGCAGGTGCGCTTGCGCAACAGGTCGGCCCGACCCCGTGCCCGCGGCAGGTAGCGCTTGAACGTGGGGCCGTCCCCGACCTGGATCTCCTTGACGAAGAGGCTGTCATCGAACATGTCGTGGTTGTTGACGGCGTTCGCCCGCGCGCTCTGCAGCAGTTTCAGGAGCGGCCTCGCGGAACGCTTGTTGGTGTAGCGCAGGATGTCCTCCGCGCGCGACACGTCGTGGCCGCGGATCAGGTCCGCGACGAGACGCGTCTTCTGAGGCGTGACGCGCAGCATGCGCAAGGAAGCCTTGGCCTGCATCGTCAGTCCTTCCTGTTCCCGCTATGACCGCGGAACGTGCGCGTCGGAGAGAACTCGCCGAGCTTGTGGCCCACCATGTTCTCCTGGACGAACACGGGCACGTGCTGGCGACCGTTGTACACGCCGATGGTGTGCCCGACCATCTCGGGAACGATGGTGCTGCGTCGGCTCCAGGTCTTGATGACGCGGCGTTCGCCCGAGGCGTTGGCGGCGTCGATCTTCTTGAGTAGGTGTCCGTCGACGAACGGGCCCTTCTTCAGGCTGCGAGCCATGGTCTACTTCCCCTTCCGGCGGCGCACGATGAACCGGCTCGACACCTTGCGCTTGTTGCGCGTCTTCAGGCCCTTGGACTGCTGGCCCCAGGGGCTGACGGGCGGCCGGCCGCCCGTCGAGCGGCCCTCGCCGCCACCGTGCGGGTGGTCGACCGGGTTCATGGCGCGTCCGCGCTGGTGCGGCTTGCGGCCGAGCCAGCGCTTGCGGCCCGCCTTGCCCATGACGATGTTCTTGTGCTCGCTGTTGCCGACGGAGCCGACGGTGGCGTAGCACTCGCCGTGGATGCGCCGAAGCTCACCCGACGGCAGGCGGATGGTGACGTAGTTGCCGTCGCGACCCTGGATCTGCACGCTGGTCCCCGCCGCGCGCGCGAGTTGCGCGCCCTTTCCGGGGATCATCTCGACGTTGTGCACGACCGCGCCCACCGGGATGAAGCGGAGCGGCAGTGCGTTGCCGACCACCGGCTCGGCCTCCGGCCCGCAGACGATGCGGGTGCCGACCGTAAGACGGTCCGGAGCGAGGATGTAGCGCTTCTCGCCATCGAGGTAGTGCAGCAGGGCGATACGCGCGCTGCGGTTGGGGTCGTACTCGACGGTGGCGACCTTGGCGGGCACGCCCTCCTTGTCGCGCCGACGGAAGTCGATCATGCGGTAGCGCCGCTTGTGGCCGCCGCCGCGGAAGCGCGACGTGATCCGCCCGTGGGCGTTGCGGCCGCCCTTCCGGGCCTTCCCCCCAAGGAGCGACTTCTCCGGCCCGCGGGTCGTGATCTCGGCGAACTCGGAGGTCGTCATCGTCCGGCGGGAGGGCGTGTAGGGTCTGTATTTCTTGGTTGGCATGCGTTCCCTCCCTTCCTTACGTCAGGCCTTCGAGCTGCTGGATGCGCTGCCCGGCCTGCAGGGTGACGATCGCCTTCTTGCGGAGCGAGGTCCGACCCGGGTAACGCCCCTGCGTCTTGATCTTGCCGCGGACCTTCAGCATGTTGATCTTGACGACGTCGACCTTGAACACGATCTCCACGGCGTCCTTGACCTGGCTGCGGTTGGCGTCCGGATGCACGTAGAAGGCGTACTTGCCCGCCTCGATGGTGCCGATCGCCTTCTCGCTGAGGACCGGCGAGAGGATCACGTCATGCGGGTTCACGATCCGGCCTCCGCGGTGTCGAAGATCTTGGCGTCGGCGATCACGTGATCGCTGCGCAAGATGTCGTAGGCGTTCAGGCCGCGTGCGGGGAGCACGTCGACCCAGGGAAGGTTGCGGGCCGCGCGGCGGGCCATCTCGTCGTCGGTGACGAGGAGCACCCGCTCGCTGCCGTCGAACCCGTGGTCGCGCGCCCAGCCCACGAACTCCTTGGTCTTGCCTCCGATGTCGAACGACTCGACCAGGGTGAGCTTGCCGGCCTGGGCCCGGGCCGCGACGGCCATGGCCAGGCCGAGCCTGCGCACACGCTTGGGCAACGTGTAGCCGTAATAGCGCGGTTGCGGGCCGAAGACCGTCCCTCCGCCCACGAAGATCGGCGCCTTCCGGTCGCCGTGCCGTGCCCGGCCGGTGCCCTTCTGCGGGTAGATCTTCGCGGTGGATCCGGTCATCATGCCCCGGGTCTTGGTGGCCGCCGTGCCGCGCCGGCGCTTCGAGAGCTGCCAGGCGACGACTTCGTGCAGCACGGACTCCTTGGGCTCGGGCAGGTCGAGCGTGAGCTTCCGCCCGCTACCGACGACGTCGAGCGTGACCGGCATCAGCGCGCCCTCCTGTTCGATTGCCTGACCACCAGCATGGAGCCGTTCGCACCGGGCAGGGCGCCCTTGATGAGGATCAGGTTGTCGTCCCTGCGGACGTCCACCACCTCGAGGCCGACCGTCGTCACGGGAACCGCGCCGTAGCGGCCCGCCATGCGCTTGCCCTTGTAGACACGGCCCGGGGACTTGCGGTTGCCGATGGAGCCGCCGTGGCGGTGCTTCTTCTTGGTGCCGTGGGTGGCGGGCATGCCGCCGAACCCCCAGCGCTTGATGACGCCGGCGGTACCCCGGCCCTTGCTGGTGCCGGTGACGTCGACCGTCTCGCCAGGCTCGAAGATCTCGACCGTGACGTTGTCGTCGTCGGGCGTGTAGTCCCTGAACTCGACCAGGTGACGCTGCGGTGCGACCCCCGCCTTGCGGAAGTGCCCGAGCTGGGGCTTGTTCGCGAGCTTCTCGCGCTTCTCCACCCAGCCGAGCTGCACGGCACTGTAGCCGTCACGCTCCGGCGTCTTGCGCTGCACCACGGGGCAGGGCCCGGCGAGGACCACGGTCACCGGCACGAGCCGGTCACCGGACCACACCTGGGTCATGCCCACCTTGGTGCCGAGAATGCCTTTCACGCTCATCGTCCTCCGACGGTCTTGATCTCGATGTCCACCCCGGTCGGCAGATCGAGGTGCATGAGGGAATCGATGGTGCTCTTCGTCGGCGACTTGATGTCGATCAGCCGGTTGTGGGTACGGATCTCGAAGTGTTCCCGGCTGTCCTTGTCGACGAACGGCGAACGCAGCACGCAGAATCGCCGGATGCGCGTCGGGAGCGGCACGGGGCCGGCGACCTTGGCGCCCGTGCGCCGGACGGTCTCCACGATCTTGGTGGCGGAGCTGTCCAGGCTGCGGTGGTCGAACGCCTTGAGCTTGATTCGGATCTTGGGGGCTGCCATGGTTACTTCGTCACGGCCGTCACGACACCCGCACCGACCGTCCGACCCCCCTCACGAATCGCAAACCGCAACCCCTCCTCCATCGCAATCGGCTTAATCAACTCCACCCCAAGCTCCACATTATCCCCAGGCATCACCATCTCCACACCCTCCGGCAACGACACCACCCCCGTCACATCCGTCGTCCGAAAGTAAAACTGCGGCCGATACCCAGAAAAAAACGCCGAATGCCGCCCCCCCTCCTCCTTCTTCAACACATACACCGAACCCCGAAACACCGTATGCGGCGTAATCGAACCAGGCTTCGCCAACACCTGACCCCGCTCGATCTCCTCACGCCCCACACCCCGCAACAAAACCCCCACATTATCCCCAGCCATCCCCGACGACAACGTCTTCCGATGCATCTCCACACCCGTCACAACCGTCTTCCGCGTATCCCCCAACCCCACAACCTCAACCTCATCCCCCGTCCGCACCTCACCACGATCAATACGACCCGTCGCCACCGTCCCACGACCCGTAATCGTAAACACATCCTCCACCGGCATCAAAAACGGCTTCTCCGTATCCCGCACCGGCGTCGGCACATACCCATCCACCGCATCCAACAACTCCCAAATCCGATCCACCCACACATCCTCACCACGCTGCACATTCGGATTCCCATGCAACGCCTCCAACGCCCTCAACGCAGACCCCGACACCACCGGAATCTCATCCCCCGGAAACTCATACGAAGACAAAAGCTCCCGCACCTCCATCTCCACCAACTCCAACAACTCCTCATCATCCACCATATCCACCTTGTTCAAAAACACCACAATCGACGGCACCCCCACCTGACGCGCCAACAAAATATGCTCACGCGTCTGCGGCATCGGCCCATCCGCCGCCGACACCACCAACACCGCACCATCCATCTGCGCAGCACCCGTAATCATGTTCTTCACATAATCCGCATGCCCCGGACAATCCACATGACTGTAATGACGCGACGCCGTCTGATACTCCACATGCGCCGTATTAATCGTAATCCCCCGCGCCTTCTCCTCCGGCGCCTTATCAATCTGATCGTAATCCTGAATCTCCACATTCGGATCCGCCGCCGCAGCCGCAAACGTAATCGCAGCCGTCAACGTCGTCTTCCCATGATCCACATGCCCAATCGTCCCCACATTCACATGCGGCTTCGTACGCTCAAAAACACTCTTCGCCATGGTCCCTGTCCTTTCCCAGCCGAAACGAGCCGGCCTGCTCACCGCAGGCGCGACTCGACTCGACTCCGGGGTTTCGCTTTGGAGCTCGTGGACGGGATTGAACCGTCGACCTCTCCCTTACCAAGGGAGTGCTCTACCACTGAGCTACACGAGCCCGCCTTCGACCCCGTCGAACGCCCGGTCCCGGCGCGCGGGCGCGCGAGGCGTGCCTGCACGCGGGACCGTGCTTGGAGCGGGAGACGGGATTCGAACCCGCGACATTCAGCTTGGGAAGCTGACGCTCTACCAACTGAGCTACTCCCGCGAATCGCCCGTAACCGGGCGCGCCCTCTCGGGCGGCGCGACCACGACGGTCGCGCACCTGGTGGGCAGGGCTGGATTCGAACCAGCGTAGGCAAAAGCCAACGGATTTACAGTCCGTCCCCTTTAACCACTCGGGCACCTACCCGCACCGTGAACACCGACGTCCGCGTCGTGGAGCCACCCATCGGAGTCGAACCGACAACCTTCCGATTACAAGTCGGATGCTCTACCGGTTGAGCTAGGGTGGCGCGCCGCATCTCGAACGGCCTCACCGACGCCCTCCGTTCCCGATGCTGCCGGGCCCGGGCTGACGTCCGAATGCCTAAGTTAGCACGCGCGTTTTTCCCTTGTCAACGGTGGAAATCGCCGTTCGTGACGTTGCTAACGGCGCGCCCGACCACCCCCCGCCGGCGACGGGGCCGCTCTCTCCACGGGGCCGCGAGGTGGCGCGTCCGCAGGCCGTCCGTCACCGTGCGCGCACGCGCCGAGCGTCGCGTCAAGCCACCTTGTGCGGAGGCTCCCAGTGCTAGGCTGAACGTGATGGAGGCAATCGCATGAGAATTGGGTCGCTGGGCGTTCCCGAGCTGTTGATCATCCTGTTGGTGGTTCTCCTGATCTTCGGGCCTCGCAGGCTGCCGGAGATGGCGAAGGGCCTCGGCCAGTCCGTACGCGAGTTCCGCAAGGGCGTCAAGGACATGAAGGAGGACTTCGAGTCCGAGGCGAGCGATCAGGACGCCAAGAGCGCGCCTTCGAAGGCGGCGGCCAAGGAAGACGCGGCGCCGGCCGAGCCCGCGAAGGCGAGCGCCTCGGAGGCGTCGGCAGAAGCGGCGAACGAGCCCGCCCCCGCGGCCGCCGCGGCGACCGACGATCGCGACGCCAAGCCGAAGGGCGCCTGAACCCGCACCCACCCGTTGACGGTCGCGAGCGCCGAGCTCGCGGCCGCGGGTCTTCCTGGGTTCGTACCTCTCTGTGACGTTGATCGAGCACTTCGAGGAGCTCCGCACGCGGATCCTGATCGCGTTCGCCGCCTGGATCGTGGGCTCGGGCGTGGCCTTCGCGTTCCGCTTCCAGGTGCTGGACTGGCTCAAGAATCCTCTTCCCGGCAACACCACGCTCAGCTACTTCGGTGTGCTGGAGCCGTTCACGGTCTCGATGCAGATCGCCAGCTTCTTCGGCCTGGTGGTCGCCTTCCCGGTCATCCTGGGCCAGCTCTGGGGCTTCATCGCCCCGGGACTCTACCGCCAGGAGCGCCGCTACGCCGTCCCCTTCATCTTCTTCGCCGTGCTGGCGTTCCTGTGCGGCGTGGGCTTCGCCTACTACGTGGTGCTGCCGATCACCATCCCGATCCTGCTGGGCTTCCTGGGCTCGGCCGCCACCGGTCTGCTGTCGATCGGTCGCTACATCTCCACCATCTTGATGCTGATGGGGGTGTTCGGGCTGATGTTCGAGATGCCGGTGTTGGGCTACCTGCTGGCCCGCATCGGGGTGCTGCGTTCGCGGCCGCTGTCGAAGAA
>Ga0209957_1000250_pt1 | contig 12035 bp, 10 predicted proteins | sample SalPonF2_A_D2_MG_FD_185724 | JGI IMG/M metagenome (GOLD analysis project Ga0209957, IMG submission 185724) | Salt pond soil microbial communities from South San Francisco under conditions of wetland restoration - Salt Pond MetaG SF2_A_D2_MG... ... | reverse complement strand
GGCGGATGGGGCGGATCGCCAACCGGTCTAAAAGTATCCCCACCAGTGTCACAAGAATAACTGTGGCCGGGAAAGCCATAATTAAAGGAAGCCCAGCGACAACGTGAAAAAAGACCATGATCAGCCCCCCCAGCATGACGAATTCGCCCTGGGCGAAATTGATGATCTCGGTCACATTATAGATGATGTTAAATCCCACGGCCACCATGGCATAGACACTGCCTACGGTAATGCCGGTGATCAGGTATTGAAAGAGCTGCCCTGATAGTGTTATCGTTTCCATAGGTTAAAACAGAATTTGACCTCAATTGATCGTAAAAAAAACCGGTCAATTGAGGTTTGATTAAAAAGCGAGGGTGGTTAAATGGAACACCACCCTCACAGAAAAAATGTTGAAAGAATCTAAGACGTTAAATGATCAAAAATTTTCCCTATCGTTGCATAAAAAAATATGCCAATATATTAAAACATTTCTATATGTTATACATATCATTTGGACGCCTTTGACTTACGGCATCCTGAACTTTTGCAACGTTAGGGTTCTGTTTACGATCAATAAGGGTAAAAATCAGTCTGCCAATGCCCAGTCTCCATCTTTTACAACGACCATATTAAACGCATCTTTCGTCAGGCCGTTATGGTCGTCGGGAGAGTAATTGAATATACCATGCTGACCGACGAAACCTTTGATATGATTTTCAAGATAGCCCTGAATCTTTGCTTTGTCGTCACCGACATTCGTTAGGGCTTTTACCACCATGCTCAGCGCATCCCACGCATGACCGCCGAATGAAGACAGCGGTTCCTTATATTTGGCCATATAGTCTTTCATGTACTTGCTGGTCACACCTTTTTGCGGATGGTTTGCCGGAAGTAGCCCGGCGATATTACATGAACCCAGAGGGCAAAAAACGCCTTCTGCCGCCCCTGCCGCGAGTTCGATATTTTTGCGGCTGCCAAAGCCATGACTCTGATAAAACGGAATGCCGGTCATTCCCAAATCTCTGGAGTTGCGGAGCACCGTAACCTGGGTCGGGCCCACAGACCAGTTGATAATGGCCTTGGGCGCTTTGCCCTTGATTTTGGTCAGCTGTGCCGTCATATCCGTATCTTTGGGTCCGTATTTTTCATCGGCGACAATATTCATTTTATACTTGGGAGCAAGCCGGATGAGTTCACCACGGCCGCTGGCGCCAAACCCTGAAGTCACACTGATGATGGCGATCTTATTGATGCCGCTTTTTTGCAGCCGTGTATAAATCGCTTCTACGGCCATGGTATCGGTTTGAGGCGTTTTAAAGACCCATTTATACGGTTTGCCGGTCTTGTCATTATGAACGATTTTATAACTTGCTGCACAGGAAACCAGAGGCGTTTTATATTTTTCAGCCAAAGGCACAACCGCCAGAGACGTCCCGCTCAATGAAGGACCGATCACTGCACAGACCTTGTCCTGGGTAATGAGTTTTTTAACCGCCAGATTGCATTTTGTCGCATCGCCTTCGGTATCGTAAACAATCAACTCCAGCTTGTGGCCGTTAATGCCACCGGCTTTGTTGATCTCTTCTGCGAGCATTTCAGCGGTTTTCTTCTCAGGATCCCCCAAAAAAGAGGTGCGACCGGTTGCGGAAAATACGGCGCCCACTTTATAGGTCCCCTTGAAAGCCATTGCCGGACTAACTATCAATCCCAGACAGAATAGACAAATTGTTGCAAAAATAGAAATTCTCTTGAGTGTCATCTACGCCTCCTTTTCTCAAATGTTTAACACTACCAATGTCTTGGAAACCACACTTCGCTTACAATCAAACTGACATTATCGTCCACCCGATAATGTTATCCAGTTGGGGTATTGGAATACTGGAATAACAATATTTGGTTTCAAATGGATCTCATCCGAAACCTTTGGCCTCGCTCAAAAATAATTTCACATTTTAGATGCTGATACATCCCATCCGACGTCGTTTCGAAAAATAGAAATATACTGAATATTTCTGCATTTTCTTTCCTATCCGGTCGGATATCGATGTTCCTAAAATTGCGAACTTATTGTTTTGTGAACCCTTGGCTGGGACCGGAGATTCTCCTATATCAGCCAAATTAAACAGTTCAATCCGTATTACAGGGTGTAAACTTTACTGCCGTTAATGATTTTCACCTTGTTTTCTTCAAGTACCCTAACGGCCTCATCGATATTGTCGAATCGAAATATCATGACGGCATTCTCACCGCTGTGCCGAACAAAGGCATACATGTATTCCACGTTTATTTCGGATTTGTTAAACATATCCAGTAATCGATGAAGACCTCCGGGCCTGTCTTCCACTTCTACTGCCACAACATCGGTTCTTCCCACGGTAAATCCACGATTTTTAAGCGCCTTAACCGCCTTTATATTATCGTCTACAATGAGACGAAGTACACCGAAATCGGATGTGTCCGCCACGGCAAGCGCTCTGATGTTCACGTTCGCTTCGGAAAGAATCCCTGTAACTTCAGCCAAACGTCCAGCCTTATTTTCCAAAAAGACTGAAATCTGTTCCGCCCGCATATCTGTCCTCCTTATGATTGGTCTTTTGATCGCCCTTTGCCTTTGAGCGTTCTGTTTTGAACTTTACTTCCCCTGAACCCGCAGGCGGGCAAGCCCTGAACCTTGAACCCTGACACCTGTTGGAGCGAAGTGGAAATCCCGATTTATCGGGGAAACCTGACCTCTGATCTCTGATCTCTGAACCCTGAACCTTCATTCTATAGTTTACGATTGTCAATCACTCGCACAGCTTTCCCCTCGCTTCGAGCGATTACCTTTGGTTCTACCAGTTTTACTTTTGCTGAAACGCCAAGATAATCTTTTATGTTCTTTGCTATTGTTCTTTCCCGTTCCTGAAGGTGTTTTACTTCATCAGAAAAGAGACGTTCACCGACTTCAAGTAGAACGGTCAGTGTATCCAGCTTATCTTCCCTGTCAACAATAAGCTGATAATGCGGTTCAACTTCTTCCATTTCCATCAGGACACTCTCGATCTGTGAAGGAAATACATTGACGCCTCTGATGATCAACATGTCGTCTGTACGCCCGCTGACCTTGTTCATGCGAATATGGGTCCGTCCGCATATACACGGCTCGGGATTCAGCGACGTAATGTCGCGCGTCCTGTAACGGATAACTGGAAATGCTTCCTTGGTGATGGTCGTAAAAACAAGTTCACCGGTTTCACCGTAAGGGAGAACTTCTCCTGTTGCAGGGTTAATGATTTCAGGGATAAAATGATCTTCAAATATGTGAAGGCCCTGTTTCGCTTCATGACACTCAATGGCAACCCCGGGGCCGATCACTTCGCTTAAGCCGTAAATATCCACTGCAACCAGGTTCAGTTTTCGTTCGATCTCCTCACGCATATTTTCAGACCAGGGTTCAGCCCCGAATATTCCATATTTAAACTTAAAATCCTTAAAAGATACCCCCACATCTTCGGCGACTTCCGCGAGGTGAAGCGCGTACGAGGGCGTCGCCGTCAATATTGTGGGACCAAAATCCTTCATGATGACAATTTGCCGCTTTGTATTACCTCCTGAAACCGGAATGACTGAAGCGCCGAGTTTTTCCGCTCCATAGTGGATTCCCAGACCTCCTGTAAAGAGTCCGTAGCCATAAGCATTGTGAATGATGTCTCCCCGGGTTGCTCCGCCGGCGGCCAGTGACCTGGCCATCAGTTCAGCCCATGTATTGACATCCCTGGCCGTATACCCCACAACAGTGGGTTTTCCTGTGGTGCCGGACGAGGCATGGATACGTACGACATTGTCCATGGGAACGGCAAACATGCCGAAAGGGTAATTGTCCCTCAAATCCTCTTTTACGGTAAACGGAATTCGTTTTAAATCTTCAAGGGACTTAATGTCATTGGGTGTTAGATTGTTTTCTTCAAATTTTTTACGATAAAACGCTACATTTGCGTAGACACGATCAATCGTTGCCTTGAGCCGTCGCAGTATGATGGCCTCGAGATCTTCTCTTGGCATGGTTTCGAATCCGATGTCGAGAATCATTATAGTACTCCTTTCAGAAACAGTTTATAGTTCTTCTCCAACTTAGTTGGAGAAAAGGGTCCAAGGACTCAAGGGGTCAAGGGTTTGTTTTCTAAAGACTTTATCAACGCTTTCAACATTCTTTCGATTTCTGCGATGTCTTATTTTAGTGTACCCAATTCACCTTTTTCAATTAAATCTAAATCCCCTGCCAACAAAATCTGGGTTTCTTTCTTTGAATATTTTTTTGCTTTTCACTTGAATCCTTGGACCCTCGACACCTTGGATCCTTCAGTGTTTTTTAAAGCATTTCACTCGAACCCTTGAATCCTTGACCCCTTGTACCCTTTGGAATCACACCGACTCAATTGGAGATGACCCAATTAACTACAACTAATCGGGAGATGATCCAATATTATTCAGCTCTCTTTAAACAAAAAAGCTGCGGGTTTGAAACCCACAGCTTTAAAAAAGAAAACCATGGGTTTCTTTTTTTTCTGTCTACCCATGGTTTTTAACAAGTTGGTTCTTTTCTACCTTGCCGACCCATGGATAGACTTCCTAAAAAAAAAGCCATCCAAAAAACTAAAAAAACCAAAGTAGAAAAACCGAAACCGCATGTATTAGACCCTCAATTTTATATCATCCCATTATGTTTATGCAATATTGGGGTAATCTTTATTTGGAGATCTATATTGGATGAATAAAATTATGTCAAGGAAAAAGATGTGTTATGATAACAGATTTATTCCTTAAAGCCCCCTTTGAAATCAGCTGCGCGTTTTTCAAGAAAAGCCTGTGTCCCTTCCTTTGCATCGGGACTTGCCAGGCAGATGGCAAATGCATCAATTTCTATACGGCATCCCGTCTTGAGATCGACATCCATGCCGGTGTTGATGGCCTGTTTTGCTGCGCGCAGAGAGACTTTTCCTTTTGAAACAATGATCTTGGCGACATTCAGGACTTCATCCATGAGTTGATCCTGTGCACACACCTTATTGACCAGCCCCATGGCTTGTGCTTCGGCCGCAGGAATCATTTTTCCGGTAAATATCATTTCTTTGGCCCTGTTTTTTCCGATGAGTCTCGGCAGTCTTTGGGTTCCGCCAAATCCTGGAATAATCCCCAGATTAATTTCCGGCAGACCTAACATTGCGTTTTCAGATGCATAAATAAAGTCACACGCAATGACAACCTCACATCCGCCACCCAGGGCAAAACCATTAACCGCCCCTATAACGGGTATCGGCAGCTCTTGCAGTTTATTGACAATACCGTGCCCCATTTCGGAAAAGTTTTTTGCTTTAAGGGCATTAAACTTTAAAAACTCCGTGATGTCCGCTCCGGCAATAAAAGATTTATCTCCGGCACCGGTTAAGATAAGAACTCTGATGTCCTCGTCCCCGGCAACTTTATCAATGGCATGTGAAAACTCTTTCAGCGATGCTTCATTTAATGCATTCAAAACCTTGGGCCTGTTAAACGTAATTGTTGCCATCTGTTCTTCTATTTGAAATATGATGTTTTTATAGTCCATAATTTAACCTCCGTTATTGGTGTCCAAGATAATTTTATATCCGTTAAACATGTCGTTTGATAAGAAATCACTGAATACGAAATTTGATATTATCGGAGTATTGGAGTGCTGGAGTATTGGAAATCTATCTTTATCCATTACTCCAGCACTCCATCACTCCATGGTTCCCATGATATTGTTAGAAGCTATCTCAAAATAATCTTTTGGCCCAACCTCGGCGTTGGAGCCTCGTTTTAAGTCCTCGACATACTTGAGTATGTCTGCGGGTTAAAACGAGGCCCCGCCTTGATCTTAAACCAAAATCTTTATTTTGAGATGGCTTCTATTCAAAATCCCAATTATTTAAGGCTAATCGATAAGAAACCAATGTCTCTTTTAAATAAGAGTTATCCTCCGTATCTCTTTGAAACCGGGTCGGGGTTTTCTTCCATCAATGCGGTCGGGTTCGTATCCTTGATATATTCCTTGATCCCCTTAACGATTGCCTCCGACATTTGATCCTGATACCCTGTATTGTTCAATCTTTTGCATTCTCTGGGATTGCTGATAAAAGACGTTTCAATGAGTATGGCGGGCATCTGAGCCCCTAAAAGAACATAAAAGGGGGCTTGTTTTACACCTTTGTTCCTTATTCTGCTGTAGTTCTTTTTTAAATGACGATGCATCGATTTCTGAACATGAACCGCCAGACGGCTCGATTCGTTGATCTTGGCATTTTGCATAAGATCGCTCAAAATGGTCTCCAGATCACTGATATTTTTTGTTGAAGTCGCATTTTCTCTTGCAGCAACCAAAATGGCATCATTATCCGTGGCCAGGTTCAGGAAAAAAGTCTCGATGCCATAGGCCCGTTTATCCCGGGCGGCATTGGTGTGTATGGAGATAAACAGGTCTGCATTTTTTGTGTTTGCGATGGCGGTTCGTTCCTCCAACGTCAGGTTTCGATCGCCATTTCGGGTCATGATGACCTCACAGCCCAGCTCTTTGCGAATCTTTTTTGCAAGCCGCCGGGCCAGTTTCAGGACAACATTTTTTTCATGAACCCCCCTTAAATATCCCGGCGCTCCGTAATCACGTCCGCCGTGACCCGGATCGATGACAATACGGCTTACACCCAGAGCGAGCTGTTTTGCCAAAGCGCCTGGTGGAATCTTTTTATCTTTTTGATCTGTCCTTATCGGCGGCAGTACCGGCTTGTCGACGGTTCCCCAGACGTCGATAACGATTCTGAACGGATTTTTAAGGGAAAATATCTTATACGTCTCAAAAGACTTGATATCGACAACCACCCGAACCCGGTTGGATGCGTACTGGCCGGCTCGGGCATCAATGAGGAGATTGTCATTGATTGGGACAACCTTTGTAATGTCTTTTGCCAACCTACTGCTGTTTAGATCGATATACAAGCGCTGGGGTTTTTTAATCGACACATCTTTTTTGAGAAGCCTATGGGTATATGACACTTCATTGTCTGCATCGATGACAACCCGGGTGTAACTTGGATTTGACCAGTATCGGAGCCCTAAAACCTTAGCTTCCTTGTCTAAAGACCCTTTCAAATCCGTTTTAACCGGAAGCGGCGTTGAGGTTAATTTCTCAATTTCCGCTTCAATACTGTCCTCTTCAACCCTGGTTACATCTTTTTTAGGCGTTTTCTTTTTAGAGGCTCTTTTTGGGGTCTTTTTATACGAAACATGACCCAAGGCATATTCAGCCTTTTGTCTGTATTTGCTTTTTGGAAACTCGGCTATAATACGATCATAAATAGCAGTGGCCGTTTTCCTGTCAGACGTTTTGAATGATCGCTTGTACAGCTCCTGATAAAGCTGCCCGGACATATAAAGCCCGGCAGCGGCCCATGGACCTTTGGGATCGTGACGGTAGACCGCTTCAAACTTTTTAATACAACCCAGCCATTTATCTCGATATTTCTGTTTTTTGGGATTATGGCGAAGTTTTTTATAACAGGCTTCAGCCTTATAATACTTATTCTTTGCCGTGGCCGCGGATAATACCCGTGGCCACATCAAAAAAAGCATACACAGGATAAGAATAGATGAAAAATATGTTTTTTTATTAAAGTACAATGGCCTTAGACTTCTCCTGTAATTCATTCAGATAATTTAAAGCATCCAGCGGCGTCATTTTCGAGATGTCGAGCATTTGCAATTTTTCTATGATGAAATGATCCGGCCTGGAAAATAGATGAAGCTGCACATGCTTTTTTTCCGATGTATTTAAATCTTCCGGCAGGGCAAATGCCCCCCTCAACCCGTATTCATCATTTTCAATATCATAAAGAATTTTTTTGGCACGCTGGATAACCGGGCCGGGGATACCCGCAAGTCGAGCCACCTGTATTCCATAACTTCTGTTTGTACCCCCTTCTACAAGCTTTCTTAGGAAAATAATTTCATCATTCCATTCTTTGACAGCAATATTATAGTTTTGTGAGCGGGGCTTTAGACGCGCCAATTCCGTCAATTCATGGTAATGGGTGGCAAAGAGTGTCTTAACACCGTGCCCCTTTAAATCATGGAGGTATTCCGCGACCGCCCATGCAATGCTGAGTCCGTCGAAGGTGCTGGTCCCTCTGCCGATTTCATCCATTATAACGAGACTTTTCTGTGTTGCGCTGTTTAAAATATTGGCGGTTTCCTGCATTTCGACCATGAATGTACTCTGTCCCTGAGAGAGATTGTCCAGTGCACCCACTCGTGTAAAGATTCTGTCCGTAACACTCATTGAAGCCCGTGCTGCAGGTATAAAAGAGCCCATTTGGGCCATAAGTACCATCAGCGCTACCTGTCTGAGAGCCGTCGATTTTCCGGCCATGTTGGGACCGGTGATAATCAGTATTTGATTTTCAATATCATCCATCTGGATGGTGTTTGGCACAAAACGTTCTCCGGCAATCATTTTTTCCACCACCGGATGACGCCCGTCCTCAATCAGAATGTTGCCACTGGTGTTAAACTCCGGCCGGTTGTAATCATTTTGGTCGGCAACTTCAGCCAGGTTCAGCAAACAATCCAAACGGGCCAAAAAATGTGCCACCTGTTGAACGGCGGCATTGTTCTTAATCACCTCGTCTTTTATCTGATTAAACAATTCGTATTCAAGGACGGACCGTTGATCTTGAGCACCCAGAACTTTTGTTTCATACTTTTTCAGTTCATCGGTAATATAACGCTCTGCATTCACAAGCGTCTGTTTGCGAACATAGTGCAAAGGAACATCTTTCGATCGGGCTTTGGGAATCTCTATAAAGTATCCGAACACCTTGTTATACTTTACTTTAAGAGTGCTGATTCCCGTTGCATCCTTCTCTTTTGCCTCGAGTCTGGCCAGCCATTTTTTCCCGTCCCGGCTCATGGAAATAAGCTCATCGAGCTCAGCATTGTAGCCGGTTTTGATGATACCGCCTTCATTGATTGAAGGTGGTGCATCTTCACGTATGGCGCTACCGATCAGGCCGGCCAGTTCACACAACCTATCGATATTCTGATAATATTTAAAGAGTTCTGAATTAAGGTTTGAAAGCAAAGACCATATATCCGGCAAACTGTTCAAAGAATGTTTTAACGCAACAAGATCCCGGGCATTTGATTGGCCCATGGCAATTTTACTTCCGAGACGTTCAAGATCATACACTGATTTAAATTTTTCTCGGATATTCCGGCGAACCGGTACGTTGGCTTTTACCTCTCCAACGGCGTGCTGCCTGGATTCTATCTCTGGAACATCCATCAGTGGATACCTGATCCATCTTTTCAACAACCTGCCCCCCATGGCTGTAACCGTACGATCCATAATACCCAGCAATGTTCCTTGCCTGGATCCTGTGAGTATATTCTTAATTATCTCAAGATTACGGAAGCTTATATCATCAACGATAAGGTGGTTACTAAGGGAATAGTATTCAATACCTGATAAATGTTCAATTTTTTGTTTTTGAGTCTCTCTAATATAAAATACAAGAGCACCGGCCGCACGGACACCCGCCTTTAAATGTTCACAACCATAACCTTCAAGGGAAAGGGTTTTGAATTGAGCAACAAGCCTCTCACGTCCCCTACCGAACTTAAATGCGGCGTCAGATAAAAAGGTTATGGATCGGTCCGCCATGGCATTTAGAATCGGTGAAAAAAACCGGTCGCTTTTGGACGATTCCGGCAAGAGAACTTCGCTGGGCGATATTCGAAGTGTCTCGTCAACAACCGAATTCATATCATGGGACTCCGTAACCCGGAAAACTCCGGTTGAAATATCCAAATAGCTGAGTCCGGCAGTATCATCGCTGCGGGCCAGAGCAAGAACATAATTATCTGACTTTTCATCCAGTAGTTCATTGTCAAGGATCATACCCGGAGTGATAACACGTACGACTTCCCTTTTGACCAAACCTTTAGCCAGGGCAGGATCCTCGACCTGATCACAAATTGCAACTTTGTAACCCTGGTCTATAAGACGGGCGATATACCCCTGGACAGCCTTGTACGGCACACCGCACATGGGAATCGGAAATTCATCTTTCTTGTTCCTGGAAGTTAAGGTGATTTCAAGGGCCTTGGATGCAACTTCGGCATCCTCAAAAAACATTTCATAAAAATCTCCCATCCTGTAAAAGAGTATCGTATCCGCATACTTTTCCTTGATGGACAGATACTGTTTGATCATGGGAGTTTTCTTCAAATGTTTCATATGTCTCAAACAAATAAAATCACGAAAACACGAAAAAAAGAAAGCACAAAAACCATCATCTTTTCCGTGTTTTCGAATTTTCGTACTTTCGTGATAAAAATTTTTAGGTTTCCCCGATTCAGCTTCAATGAAGAGGGAATCTCCGTTACATTAGGACCGGTATGTACACCTTTATTTTTTAAAGAATTAATCAAAGATTTAGGTCGTGCCGGTTATGTTTTGATCTTCGGGCGCTGTTTTGCTGTTAAACGCGCTACCCTTTAATGAATCAATCTCTTTTTTAAGTACTGAAATTTCTTCCAGTTGAGAAGTGGCTGCGGCGTTTAAATTTTTGATTGTCTTTTTCGATTTGAATCGTTCAGAAAGACTGATGAAAGAAGCGACCAAAAACCCTGCGAGAAAAAAAATAAGAAAATAGACGGCATTTGGTAATTCCTTAATCTGAAAAGGTTCCGTAAAGAAAAGATTTATCTGAATGCCTTGTTTTGCCAAAAAATAATCTTTGTTTGAAAAAAAGATAATTGCGATAAAGCCGAGAAAGATTATCCAGAGAACGAGCTTAACTTTTTTCATTTTTATCTCCTTTAGTTTCAGCTTGTTAAATCAATTTTATCAAAGTATGGCTTTAGATTATTGCAAGTGGCCTGCAAATGCTCCGGTATGACACGTACATCGGCAAATACGGTCAAGGCATTGGTATCACCGAACCACCTTGGGACAATATGGAAATGGAGGTGCTCTTCAACACCGGCGCCTGCCACTTTCCCAAGGTTAAGCCCAACGTTGAAGCCGTCTGGATTCATCACCTTTTTTAATATCCCCACAGACTTCTCAACGGTCTCAAGAAGATCTCCCATTTCGTTTTTACTCAACTGTTCCAGCAAGGACAAATGACGGGTTGGGGCGACCAGCAGATGGCCGTTGATGTACGGATATTTATTCATAACGACCATCGTTACCTTTCCTTTGTATAAGGTCAGGTTATCCTGATCTGAAAGCGCTCTGCAAAAAATACATCCCTTTTCCTTTTCGCCCAGAATATATTCCATACGCCAGGGCGCCCACATGGTTTTCATATGATATACTCCTCATCCGGTGTTTGGTGTTACCTGTCCATCTACCCTTTTCAAGCTCAAAACTCAACCCTTTTCTAATCTAAGCGGTACGACTTTCAGGTCACCCCAAATACCGACGTCATCACCGATAATGACGACGATTCCCCTAACGCCTTCAATATGTTTCCCAAAATCGATGGCCGGCTGGATTTGGGTTTTCGATGTTACTCGATTTCCGATGGACGTTGCAGCGGCATCAGCAAGGGAACAAGAGTCTGACACCACACAGACGGCATCCGCCTTTCCAAGGCTTAACGAATGGCCAACGGTTCCCGATGACGTGCATATGGATATCGGTTTCTTCCTTGATTCAACACAAATTCCAATACGCAAGCTTAAAGGAGAGGCACCCGCAAAAATACCGATGGTAAAAGGATTATCCAACCTTAAAAAGACATCCCCACCATTTTCCACTACCACTTCATCGCTATGTTTTAGCAGACCGCTTCCCACATGTTCGGCAACTGCACCGGCAACTGCTGCCATTGGGCCGACGCCGGCCTTTTCACCCGCAAGCGCCATCTCATTGATAATCATCGATTCAGGACCCTGGACACGCCATGGCTTTAGCGTCCGAGCAAATTCAGGATACCTTTTTATGTAGCTTTCTATATATCCTCTCTTTTCTAAAATCAGCTCCCTTGTAATGC
>Ga0209957_1000249_pt1 | contig 12051 bp, 10 predicted proteins | sample SalPonF2_A_D2_MG_FD_185724 | JGI IMG/M metagenome (GOLD analysis project Ga0209957, IMG submission 185724) | Salt pond soil microbial communities from South San Francisco under conditions of wetland restoration - Salt Pond MetaG SF2_A_D2_MG... ... | reverse complement strand
GGGGCGCTTGCCGAAATCCTTGCGAATGCGTTTCTTCTCGGTGAAGCTGTAGCCCATCGGTGTTCCTCACTAATCCGGAGTCGGAACGGAATACCAACCGTCCGCGACGCTACATAAACGTCCCCGGGGGGACACTTTACCCGCGGCCGGCGCGGTATGACCGCGCAGGAAACGGGAAAAGGCCGGCGGCGAAATCACGCCACCAGCCATTCGGTACGATCAATCCGGCGGGCGGCCCCGGTTGCTTCAGGTACCGAAGCCGCCGCCTGTTGTGACGCCAATAGCAACCTGATCCTATTTGACCTCGACGGTCGCTCCCGCCTCTTCCAGCTGCTTCTTGATGTCCTCCGCCTCTTCCTTGGAGGCGCCTTCCTTCACGGTGGACGGCACGCCTTCCACCATGTCCTTGGCTTCCTTCAGCCCCAGACCGGTGATGGCGCGCACCACCTTGATGACGGACACCTTGTTGGACCCGAAGCTGCTCATCACCACGTTGAACTCGGTCTGTTCCTCGACGGCGGCAGCCTCACCACCACCGGCGGCGGCCGGCGCGGCAGCCACAGCGGCGGCGGCGGAAACACCGAACTTCTCTTCCATGGCGGAGATCAGATCGACGACCTCCATCACGGTCATGTTGGAAATGGTTTCCAGGATATCTTCTTTAGACACTGCCATGACTCAAAGCTCCTATCGTCTGCCCGCGGACTGTGTGCGACGGGCGATTGAATACCAAACGCATCAGGCTGCCTGCTTCTGGTCGCGGATCGCCGCCACCGTACGCGTCAGCTTGCCGGGCACCTCGTTGAGCGTGCGCACGAACTTCGCCACCGGAGCCTGCATGGTGGCCATCAGCATGCTGATGCCCTGCTCGCGGGTCGGCAGCTTGGCCAGCCGGTCGATGTCGCTGGCCGGCAGCAGCTGCCCGCCCACCGACACCAGCTTGGCCGTCAGCTTCTCGTGCTCCTTGGCGAAATCCTTGATGACCCGGGCGGCTGCGCCCGGATCTTCCTGGGAAAACGCCAGGACCAGCGGGCCTTCGAGCGCCTCGTTCATGCATTCGAACTCGGTGCCTGTCAGAGCCCTGCGTGCCAAAGTGTTCTTGACGACGCGCAGATAGACCCCGCCGTCGCGCGCCTTGGTGCGCAACGCGCTCATCTGCCCGACCGTCAGTCCGCGGTACTCCGCGGCCACGGCGGAGAGGGCCGATCCGGCCACCTCCGCTACCTCGGCGACGACAGCCTTTTTCTCTTCCAGAGTAAGTGCCATCTGTGACCTCCTGTGATGCTGAGAAACGTCCCGCCGGGACGGTTCGCCGGCATCCAGTTTCGGTACACCGGGTGCACGGTCCGTTCAGAGAACCGGAACACCCGCCCTACGGTGGCCGCGGACAAGACGAAATCCTGTCTGGGCTGCACACCGTCTACGCAGGCAATTAAGCCGCCCCAGCGGACGACACCTGCGGTCTTTGACGGCAACCGGCACCTTCGGTACCGCTGCCCCAAAGCCTTGAAAAACCCGCCGGACGAAACGCCCGTCGGGCTTGCGCTAGCCGGCCAGCGAGTTCTGGTCCAGCGCAACGCCCGGTCCCATGGTGCTGGAGACCGTCACTTTCTTCATGTACACGCCCTTGGCCGCCGCCGGCTTCATCTTGTGAAGGTCGTTCAGCAGCGCCTGCAGATTTTCCCGCAGGGCGTTCACCTCGAAATCCACTTTACCGATGGTGCAATGAATGATCCCGGCCTTGTCAGTGCGATAGCGCACCTGACCGGCCTTCGCGTTCTTGACCGCCGCGGCGACATCGGTCGCCACCGTGCCGACCTTGGGATTCGGCATCAGCCCGCGGGGGCCCAGGATCTGTCCCAGCTGACCCACCACGCGCATGGCATCGGGCGAGGCAATGACCACGTCGAAATCCAGCGTGCCGCCTTTGATGGTCTCCGCCAGATCCTCGAACCCGACGATATCGGCACCGGCCTCGCGGGCTGCATCGGCATTGGCCCCCTGGGCGAAGACCGCCACCCGGACGCTCTTGCCGGTCCCGTTGGGCAGCACCGTGGAACCGCGCACCACCTGATCGGATTTGCGCGGGTCGACGCCCAGATTGACGCTCACGTCCACGGATTCCTTGAATTTGGCGCTGGTCGTTTCCTTCAGCAGACCAAAAGCCTCGTCGACCGGGTAGAGCCTGCCGACCTCCAGCTTTTCCCGGATGGCGCGCACGCGCTTGCTTTGCTTGGCCATGATTCAGACTCCCTCCACGTCCAGACCCATGCTGCGGGCGCTGCCGGCGATGGTCCGCACCGCCGCATCCATGTCCGCCGCCGTCAGATCCGGCTGCTTGGTGCGGGCGATCTCTTCGAGCTGCTCGCGGGTGACCGTGCCGACCTTGTTGCTGTTGGGCGTGGCGCTGCCTTTGGCAATGCCCACGGCCTTCCTGAGCAGCACCGAGGCAGGGGGGGTCTTGGTGACGAAGGTGAAGCTGCGGTCGTTGTAGACGGTGATCACCACCGGAATCGGCAGCCCCTGCTCGAGGCTCTGGGTCTGGGCGTTGAACGCCTTGCAGAACTCCATGATGTTCACGCCGTGCTGACCGAGGGCAGGACCCACCGGCGGGCTCGGGTTGGCCTGTCCGGCCGCAACCTGCAGCTTGATATATGCCTGAATCTTTTTGGCCATCATTCAACTCCTGTGGGTGCAAACGCCTTGCGGCTCCCCGGGGTAAGCAATGTCACGGTGCGAATGCAGGGCAGGCAATGACCCGCTCTGCACGCCCCGTGTTCTCAGCCCTTTTCCACCTGGCTGAATTCGAGCTCCACGGGCGTCGAGCGCCCGAAGATCAACACCGCCACCCGCAGGCGGCTCTTCTCGTAGTTGACTTCCTCGACCACGCCGTTGAAGTCGTTGAAGGGACCGTCGATAACCCGCACCACTTCGCCGGGTTCGAACAGCACCTTGGGACGGGGCTTTTCCACCCCTTCCTGGATACGATGCAGAATCGAGTCCGCTTCCTTGTCGGAAATCGGTGCCGGCCGATCGCTGCTGCCTCCGATGAAGCCCAATACCTTGGGAACATCTTTGACCAGATGCCAGGTATCGTCGTTCATTTCCATCTGGACAAGGACATAGCCGGGGAAGAACTTGCGCTCACTCTTGCGCTTCTGGCCCTCGCGCATTTCCACCACCTCTTCGGTGGGAACCAGAATCTCCCCGAACATGTCTTCCATCCCGCTGCGAGCAACCCGCTCCGCGAGGGAGCGTTTGACCTGGTTCTCGAAACCGGAATAAGCGTGCACTACGTACCATCGCTTCGCCACGGACTCAGCCTCCATGGCCGGTCAGCAGACGGACCGCCCAAAGCAAGAACATATCCAACAGCCACAGCAAGACACCCATTGCGATGACCATCACTACGACCACCAGGGTCGTCTGCGTCGTTTCGGACCGGGTCGGCCACACCACCTTGCGGACTTCGGTGCGGGCATCCTGGACGAATCGCCATGCGCGGCGCCCGGTGGCGGTCTGTGACGAGATCAGCACCGAAATGCCCGCCACCACCAGCAGCCCGATCACGCGCACGACCAGCACCTGATCGGCGAAGTAATAGAAAGCACCCACGCCGGCTGCCAACAGCACCAGCGCGACTGTCAGCTTGAAGGAGTCCAGCTTCGAGCCTTGGGTATCCACTCTTGCATTCATAATCGGTCCAGTATCGAGCGGCGTTCGATCGGTGGTTGGCCGCGTACGCCGCACGGCACCTTCATAATGGCAGGCCAGGAGGGAATCGAACCCCCAACCTGCGGTTTTGGAGACCGCCGCTCTGCCAATTGAGCTACTGGCCTATCTAACATTTAGGTACGGGGACGGAATTCAATTCCTCCCCCATCCTCTTTACTATGGGGACGGAATTGAATTCCGTCCCCGCGCTGCCCGCCTTTACTCGATGATCTTTGCCACCACGCCGGCGCCCACCGTACGGCCGCCCTCGCGAATCGCAAAACGAAGCCCTTCTTCCATCGCAATCGGCGCAATCAACGACACCGTCATCTTCACGTTGTCGCCAGGCATCACCATCTCCACGCCTTCCGGCAGATCGCACGCACCCGTCACGTCCGTCGTGCGAAAGTAAAACTGCGGACGATACCCGTTGAAAAACGGCGTGTGGCGTCCACCCTCTTCCTTGGACAGCACGTACACCTCCGCCTCAAACTTCGTGTGCGGCGTGATCGAACCCGGCTTGGCCAGCACCTGACCACGCTCCACCTCGTCTCGCTTGGTACCGCGCAGCAGCACACCCACGTTGTCGCCCGCTACACCCTCGTCCAGCAGCTTGCGGAACATCTCAACGCCCGTGCACGTCGTCTTCGTCGTGGCGTGTATACCCACGATCTCGACCTCTTCACCCACCTTCACCTTGCCGCGCTCCACACGACCGGTCACCACCGTCCCGCGACCGGAAATCGAGAACACGTCCTCGATCGGCATCAAAAACGGCTGGTCCACCGGACGCTCCGGCACCGGAATGTACTCGTCCATCGCCTCCATCAGCTTCACGATCGACGGCACACCAATATCCGAGGTGTCACCCTCCAGCGCCTTCAGCGCACTGCCCACAATGATCGGAATGTCATCACCGGGAAACTCGTAGCTCGACAGCAGCTCGCGGACCTCCATCTCCACCAGCTCCAAAAGCTCCGCGTCGTCCACCATGTCCGCCTTGTTCATGTACACCACAATACACGGCACACCCACCTGACGCGCCAGCAGTATGTGCTCGCGCGTCTGCGGCATCGGTCCGTCCGCCGCCGACACCACCAGAATCGCTCCGTCCATCTGCGCCGCACCCGTGATCATGTTCTTCACATAATCCGCGTGCCCCGGGCAGTCCACGTGCGCATAGTGACGGCTCGCCGTCTCGTACTCCACGTGCGCCGTCGCAATCGTAATCCCGCGCGCCCGCTCTTCCGGCGCATTGTCAATCTGATCGTACGCCTTGAACTCCCCGCCAGAGCCCTCCGCCGCCACCTTCGTCAACGCCGCCGTCAGCGTCGTCTTACCATGGTCCACGTGACCAATCGTACCCACGTTTACATGCGGCTTCGTACGTTCATACTTTCCCTTGGACACGACTGTTACCTCGTTGCTCTATATGACTGCCCGCAGACCGGGAATTCAGGACGCCTTCTTGATGACTGCCTCGGCAACATTGGCCGGCGCTTCCGCGTACTTGGTGAACTCCATGGAGTAGTTCGCCCGACCCTGGGTGGCAGACCGCAGGGCGGTTGCGTAACCGAACATCTCGGCCAGGGGCACCTCGGCGCGAATGATCTTTCCGGCCACACCGTCGTCCATACCCTGCACGATGCCGCGCCGGCGATTGAGGTCGCCCATCACGTCGCCCATGTATTCCTCGGGCGTCACCACCTCGACCTTCATGATGGGCTCGAGCAGCACCGGGCTGGCCTTCAGTGCGCCTTCCTTGAACGCCATGGAACCGGCGATCTTGAAGGCCATTTCACTGGAATCCACATCGTGGTACGAACCGTCGTACAGGGTGACCTTCACATCGACCACCGGGTAGCCGGCGATGACGCCGTTCTGGAGCTGTTCCTGAACGCCCTTGTCCACGGCCGGAATGTATTCCTTCGGCACCACCCCGCCGACGATGGCGTTCTCGAACTCGTACCCGTCGCCGGGCTCGCGCGGTTCGAGGCGCAGGTACACATGGCCGTACTGGCCACGGCCGCCGGACTGGCGAACGAACTTGCCTTCCTGTTCGATCTTCTTGCGGATGGTCTCGCGGTAGGCGACCTGGGGCGCACCCACGTTGGCCTCGACCTTGAACTCGCGCTTCATGCGGTCGACGATGATGTCCAGATGCAGTTCGCCCATGCCCGAGATGATGGTCTGTCCCGACTCCTCGTCGGTGCGGACCCGGAAGGAGGGATCCTCCTGGGCCAGCTTCTGCAGGGCAATGCCCATCTTCTCCTGGTCGGCCTTGGTCTTGGGTTCCACCGCCACCGAGATCACCGGATCGGGGAACTCCATACGCTCCAGGACAATGACCTTGTTCATATCGCACAGGGTTTCACCGGTGGTGACATCCTTCAGACCCACGGCAGCGGCGATATCACCCGCGCGCACTTCCTTGATCTCGTTCCGGGTGTTGGAATGCATCTGCAGGATGCGTCCGATGCGTTCCTTCTTGCGCTTGAGCGGATTGAACACCGTATCGCCCGACTTCAATACACCCGAATAGACCCGGAAGAACGTGAGCGTGCCCACGAACGGATCAGTGGCGATCTTGAACGCCAACGCCGCGAACGGCTCATCGTCCGAGGAATGACGTTCGGCCTCGGTCTCGGCCGCATCGTCCAGGTGACCGCGAATGGCCGGCACGTCCACCGGCGAAGGCATGTAGTAGATGGCCGCATCCAGCATGGCCTGTACGCCCTTGTTCTTGAACGCCGAGCCGCAGAGCGCCGGGACGATCTCGTTGCTGAGGGTGCGGATGCGCAAACCCTTGCGGATATCGTCTTCGCCGAGGTCGCCCTCTTCCAGATACTTCTCCATCAGCTCTTCGGAGGCTTCGCCCGCGGACTCCAGCATATGCTCGCGCCACTCCTGACAGGCGTCGGCCATATCCGCCGGAATCTCGCGCTCCTCGTAGGTCATGCCCATGTCGGCCTCGTTCCAGTAGATGGCCTTCATGCGCACCAGGTCCACGACACCCTGGAAGTTGTCCTCGGCACCGATGGGCAGCTGCACCGGAACCGGCGCGGCGCCCAGACGGGTCTTGATCTGTTCGACCACACGCAGGAAATCGGCACCGGCGCGGTCCATCTTGTTGACGAAGGCCATGCGGGGCACACCGTACTTGTTGGCCTGGCGCCACACGGTCTCGGACTGAGGCTCTACGCCACCGACCGCGCAGAAGACGGCGCACGCACCGTCCAGCACGCGCAGCGAGCGCTCCACCTCAATGGTGAAGTCGACGTGCCCGGGCGTATCGATAATGTTGATTCGATGCTCCGGGAACTGCTTGTCCATGCCCTGCCAGAAGCAGGTGGTCGCAGCGGAGGTGATGGTGATGCCGCGCTCCTGTTCCTGCTCCATCCAGTCCATCACGGCGGCGCCTTCGTGCACCTCACCCATCTTGTGGGAGACGCCGGTGTAGAACAGGACGCGCTCTGTCGTCGTCGTCTTACCGGCATCGATGTGAGCCATGATGCCGATGTTGCGATAGCGCTCGATAGGGGTTTTGCGTGCCACGACCAATAATCCTTAAATGCTTTCGTTCAACTGGTGACGGACCCGGGTACTACCAGCGGTAGTGCGAGAACGCCTTGTTGGCCTCCGCCATGCGGTGGGTGTCTTCGCGCTTCTTCACGGCGGCGCCGCGGCTCTCGGCGGCGTCCATGATTTCGCCCGCCAGCCGCATCGGCATGGACTTTTCGCTGCGCTTGCGCGCGGCGTCGATCATCCAGCGCATGGCCAGAGCCGTGCGGCGCATGGCGCGCACTTCGACCGGAACCTGGTAGGTCGCGCCGCCGACGCGACGGGACTTGACCTCCACCATCGGACGTACGTTGTCCAGCGCTTTGCTCAACACTTCCATGGGATCCGGCTTGCCGCGGCTCGCGATCTGGTCCAGAGCGCCGTATACAATTCCCTCGGCGACGGACTTCTTGCCCGAGCGCATGACCATGTTCATGAACTTGGCCAGCATTTCGCTGCTGTGCTTCGGATCCGGGAGAATTTCCCGACGGGCGACCAGTCTTCTTCTCGGCATAGCTGCTATCCAATCAAGCTAAGTTAACAGGGTTCAGGACTTCGGACGCTTGGCGCCGTACTTGGAACGCCCCTGGCGGCGCTTTTCAACACCGGAGGCGTCCAGACTGCCGCGCACCGTGTGGTAGCGCACACCCGGCAGGTCCTTTACACGACCGCCGCGAATCAGCACAACCGAGTGCTCCTGAAGGTTGTGGCCTTCGCCGCCGATATAGCTGCTGACTTCATAGCCGTTGGTCAGCCGCACACGGGCGACCTTGCGCAAAGCGGAGTTCGGCTTCTTGGGGGTGGTCGTGTACACGCGGGTGCAGACGCCCCGCCGCTGCGGACACCCTTCCAACGCCGGAACCTTGCTCTTCGCTTTCTTGCGCTGCCGCGGTTTGCGGACCAGCTGATTGACTGTGGCCATGAAGACTGTACTCCACCCGGAATTTGCCCCGAAGAATCGGGACACCTGAAAACAAACGACAGGCCGGCATGGGTCCGGCCTGTCGAAGACCGACAATTGTAGGTAGCGCCTAAATCCCTGTCAAGCGTTAACTCTTTTCCGCCATCTCCCCGGACGGGGCCTCCTCGGAGCCGCCCTCGGACTCGCTCGGACGGGTCTCGAAAGCGGTGGGCTCCTCCACGATCTCGCGGCGGCGGCGGCGCTCGCTGTGGTACGCCAACCCGGTGCCGGCGGGGATCAGACGCCCGACAATGACGTTTTCCTTGAGACCGCGGAGGTCGTCCCGCAGGCCCCGCACGGCGGCTTCGGTGAGCACCCGGGTGGTCTCCTGGAAGGAAGCGGCCGATATGAACGATTCGGTGGCCAGGGATGCCTTGGTGATACCCAGCAACAGCGGATCGGTGGTGGCGGGTGTCTTGCCGGCTGCGATCACGACCTCATTCTCATCCAGGACCCGGGCCTTCTCCAACTGCTCGCCCTTGAGCAGCTTGGTGTCTCCCGGGCTGCTGATCTCCACCTTACGCAGCATCTGACGAATGATCACCTCGATGTGCTTGTCGTTGATCTTCACGCCCTGCAGCCGGTAGACATCCTGGATCTCCTTGACCAGGTACTCGGCCATGGTGGCCACCCCGAGCAGGCGCAGGATGTCATGGGGGTTGGGCTCGCCGTCCACCAGGGTTTCGCCCTTCTCCACATGCTCGCCCTCGAACACCGTCACATGCCGCCACTTCGGGATCAGCTCTTCGTGCTGGTCGCCGTCGGCATCGGTGATAATCAGGCGCTGCTTGCCCTTGGTGTCCTTGCCGAAGCCGACGGTGCCGGAACGCTCCGCCAGGATGGCCGGGTCCTTGGGCTTGCGGGCCTCGAACAGATCGGCCACCCGCGGCAGACCGCCGGTAATGTCGCGGGTCTTGGACGATTCCTGGGGGATACGGGCCAGCACGTCGCCCACCTGTACCTGGGCGGCGTCCTCCAGACCGACGATAGCGCCGGCGGGAAGGAAGTACTGGGCGGGCAGGTCGGTGCCGGCGAGCTTGGCCTCTTCGCCGTTCTCGTCGATCAGCTTGACCATGGGACGCAGATCCTTGCCGGCGCTGCCGCGCTGCTTGGGATCGGTCACCACCAGGCTCGACAGGCCGGTCACCTCGTCGAGCTGGCGCTGCACGGACACGCCTTCCACGAAGTCGCTGAAGCGCACGTGGCCCGCCACCTCGGTGACGATCGGGTGGGTATGGGGATCCCAGTTCGCCACCACCTGACCCGGCTCCACGGCGTCGCCGTCACTGGCGCTGATTACCGCGCCATAGGGGATCTTGTAGCGTTCGCGCTCGCGATTGTACTCGTCCACCACGCCGATTTCCCCGGAACGGGAGACGGCCACCAGGTTGTTGTTGCGGTCCACCACGGTCTTGATGTTGTGGAGCTTGATGGTGCCCTTGCCCTTGACCTGCACATTGTTCACGGTGGCCGCACGGCTGGCCGCGCCGCCGATATGGAACGTGCGCATGGTCAGCTGGGTACCGGGTTCACCGATACTCTGGGCGGCGATGACGCCCACCGCTTCGCCGCTGTTCACCCGGTGGCCGCGGGCCAGGTCGCGCCCGTAGCACTGGGCGCATACGCCGTAGCGGGTCTCGCAGGTGATGGGGGAGCGCACCCGGATCTCGTCCACGCCCAGGTCCTCGAGCTTGTCCACCCAGCGCTCGTCCAGCAGGGTACCGGCCGTGACCGCCACTTCGTCGGTGCCCGGGATCAGGGTGTCGACAGACACCACCCGGCCCAGCACCCGTTCGCGCAGCGGCTCCACCACGTCGCCGCCTTCCACCAGCGGAGTCATGGTCAAACCGCCGGAGGTGCCGCAGTCCGGCTCGGTCACCACCAGATCCTGGGCCACGTCCACCAGCCGGCGGGTCAGATACCCGGAGTTGGCGGTCTTCAGCGCGGTATCGGCAAGGCCCTTGCGGGCGCCGTGGGTGGAAATGAAGTACTGCAGAACGTCCAGCCCTTCGCGGAAGTTCGCGGTAATGGGCGTTTCGATGATGGATCCGTCCGGCTTTGCCATCAGGCCGCGCATGCCCGCCAGCTGGCGGATCTGGGCGGCGGAACCACGAGCACCGGAGTCGGCCATCATATAGATCGAGTTGAAGGACGTCTGGCGGGCCAGCTTGCCCTCGGCATCCGTAATCTCGTCGGTGCCGAGCTTGTCCATCATGGCCTTGGCCACCTGGTCATTGGTACGCGACCAGATGTCCACCACCTTGTTGTAGCGCTCGCCGTTGGTCACCAGACCGGAGGTGTACTGGTGCTCGATTTCCTTCACCTCGGTCTCGGCCTTGACCAGGATGTCGGACTTCTGCTCCGGGATCACCATATCGTTGATACCGAAGGAGACGGCGGCCCGGGTGGCGTAGGCGAAACCGGTGTACATCAGCTGGTCGGCGAACACGACGGTCTCTTTCAATCCCACCACGCGGTAGCAGGCGTTGATCAGCCCGGAAATCGCCTTCTTGGTCATGTCCCGGTTGACCATATCGAAGGACAGACCGGCCGGGACGACCTCGAACAGCAGGGCGCGGCCCACCGTGCTATCCACCGTGCGCATGGTGCTCTGCAACTCGCCGTTCTCGTCGAACACGACATCCTTGATGCGCACCTTGACCCGCGCCTGCAGGTCCACCGCGCGGCCTTCATAGGCCCGGTGCACTTCCTTGATGTCGGCGAAGGCGGCGCCCTCGCCCTTGGCGTTGATGCGCTCGCGGGTCATGTAGTACAGACCCAGCACCACGTCCTGGGACGGCACGATGATGGGCTCGCCGTTGGCGGGCGAGAGGATGTTGTTGGTGGACATCATCAGGGCCCGGGCTTCCAACTGGGCCTCCAGGGACAACGGCACGTGCACGGCCATCTGGTCGCCGTCGAAGTCCGCATTGAAGGCGGCACAGACCAGCGGATGGAGCTGAATGGCCTTGCCTTCGATGAGCACCGGCTCGAAGGCCTGAATGCCCAGGCGATGCAGGGTCGGGGCCCGGTTGAGCATCACCGGATGCTCGCGGATGACCTCTTCGAGGATGTCCCACACCTCGCCGCCTTCGCGCTCCACCATCTTCTTGGCCGCCTTGATGGTGGTGGCCAGGCCGCGGCGCTGCAGCTTGCTGAAGATGAAGGGCTTGAACAGCTCCAGCGCCATGCGCTTGGGCAGCCCGCACTGATGGAGCTTCAGGGTCGGCCCCACCACGATCACCGAGCGCCCGGAGTAGTCCACGCGCTTGCCGAGCAGGTTCTGGCGGAAGCGTCCCTGCTTGCCCTTGATCATGTCGGCCAGGGACTTCAGGGGACGCTTGTTGGTGCCGGTGATGGCACGGCCGCGACGGCCGTTGTCCAGCAGCGCGTCCACCGCCTCCTGCAGCATGCGCTTTTCGTTGCGCACGATGATGTCCGGCGCGTTCAGCTCCAACAGCCGCTTGAGGCGGTTGTTGCGGTTGATCACACGCCGATACAGGTCGTTCAGGTCAGAGGTGGCGAAACGGCCGCCGTCCAGGGGCACCAGGGGGCGCAGCTCCGGCGGCAGCACCGGCAGCACGGTCAGCACCATCCACTCCGGCTTGTTGCCGGAATCCAGGAACGATTCCACCAGCTTGAGGCGCTTGGCGAGACGCTTGAGTTTGGTTTCCGAGTTGGTGCCGGCGATCTCCTCGCGCAGATGGGCGGCTTCCGCGGGCAGATCGAGGGTACGCAGCAGCTCGCGGACCGCCTCGGCGCCCATGCGGGCGTCGAATTCGTCACCGTTTTCCTCGATGGCCTCCAGGTAGGTT
>Ga0209957_1000234_pt1 | contig 12281 bp, 18 predicted proteins | sample SalPonF2_A_D2_MG_FD_185724 | JGI IMG/M metagenome (GOLD analysis project Ga0209957, IMG submission 185724) | Salt pond soil microbial communities from South San Francisco under conditions of wetland restoration - Salt Pond MetaG SF2_A_D2_MG... ... | reverse complement strand
CGTCCCGACATAAAGAAAAAGCCCGCACGCGGGGGTACGCGTCGGGCCGTGGCGGATTAGCTAGAGGTGGAGGAACATCCGCATGGCGAAGTATATCTCACCCGGGAAGTTCCGGGGCGACTGGTACAACCGTGGGCGCGGCCGCACTGTTAAGTGTCCTCGTTGCGGTAGCGCGTTCACGACCTTCATCAAGATCCGGCTGGCACGGTGTCCGCGCGGGCACATCATGCGTCTTCTGGCCGGTCACGGAGCGGAAGGAATCGGACGCCCCAAAACCGCTCCCAGGGCGGGTGCCGTCTCCGGAGAAAATCGCCCCTCAGCCGCTCGTAGCGCGACGATCGCCGGTCAACACGTAGCCAAGGCCACCCCCAAGGCCACCCCACGGCTGACAGTCCGAGAAATCGCCCGTAAAGGCCCCAAAAACGACCGCCCCGGCGAAGATTCGGGCGCCCACAAAGCGCTGCCTAGAACCGGCCCCGGGGACACCGTATGAGCGCGGTTCCCGCAGAAATCCGCAACCCGGGCGCCTTCTCCATCGAGGGAGAACGCCCTCCCCTCGTGCCGGCTGGCAAGTACACCGTGCGGATGGTGGAGTTCAAGACCTGGCTAATGCTGGGGCGCTACCCAAAGCTGGTGCTGACCTTTGAAATCATCACCCAGGGTGAGCACTTCGGCATCCGGCTCCCCCGGTTCTACAACGTCAAGCGGATTATTGGTCGCGCCGAGCGTGGGGGGCGCTTCAAGGTCGGTTGGCGTTCAGCGTTTCTGGCCGACTATGCGCGACTCTTCGGGCTGCCGCAGCGTCTTGACCGAATCCCGATGTCCCGCTTCAGGGAGATGGCGGTGGTGGCCAAGGTGGAGACCGTACGCACGGACGTGCAACAGCGGCCGATTCCAAGGGATCTTCGTTACTCGAGGATTGCTGAACTGGTGCAGGTGTTCAAGCCATGAGCGCCACGCAGTCCCACTTGCACTTTCACCTACACCTACACCTGTACCTAGAACCTACACCTACTCCTGCACCTACCAGAAAAGCGGGGAATAGTAAGCAACGGTGCGGGTTTGCGCGATTTTGCTTGGCAACGAAATGCGGCTTTCGCTCGCGTTGTCGAGCGCCCAAGTTCGGCCCACGGCGAAAGGTAGCGGGCCGGACGCTAGCTAATACTGCTACCACCCCGGGGCGCGGCGGCTCGTCATTTCGTGGCCGCCGCCCCTGGGGGCCAAAAAGGCTAGCGTCGTGAGCGACCTCGAACGGGGAAAGATAGCCCTGCGCGCCTATGCGGTCCTTGCATGGCGCGAACGACTCCCAATCGAGGCGCGCCGGTACAGAGACCCCGCGACAATGCACGCGCCCGAAACGCACGGTTCCCTCGAATCAGTCGGAAGCAAGATCCGGGCGCAAGACCGCTCCCGGGGCGGTTGTTCGCGCTCTAACGCCAGCGGCAGAATGGCGACGGCGAAGCCGAGACGCCCGGACGATTTCGTACGCAACGATGGTCTATGGACCGATGCGCGGACGTGCCCCGCAACTCGGTTTTACGGTCCTCGCACACCAGGTCCGCGAGACCCGGGTTATGGCGAGCTGCGTCAGCACTTCGGGCCGCCAGAATCTGAGCCGCAAAACAACGCGAATCCAAGCCGCGGAGAACATGGAACGGGGCGCTACAACCCGCCCAACCCCAACTACCTGACGGCGCTTGAACGCATGGCCGACACGCCCGGCTGGCGTACTTGCCAGGCCGGCCCGCGGGCTTTGGCGCTCGCTCGATACGGACTCGTTGTGCCACCGCTGCCCGTGCTAGATGCAGCGGAACGCCTGGCGCACCAGTGCGGGCTCGGCAACTACGCGCGGGGAGCTGCTGCAGTCGCCCTGCTGACCCTCAATCAAACCGGGGACTGCCATTGCCCGGTGTGCAAAACCAGGGGCAACAGGACGTGCCGATATTGCCGGGGCCTGTTGAGGATCACGGATGCTGGAATGAATATCGCTCGCATTGTAGGCGTCAGCGAACCGACCTGGCGACGTCGATACGCAAAGCCTTACGCGATACTTCGCAAGGTCTTGGAACATCTGGCGGACGAGGCAACGCGTACGATTGGACACCGCAATCCCCGCCGCAAAATGACGAATGAAAAGGGGCGTTTTTGCGATAATGGAAGTGCAGAAAGTCCTGCGCGTGTTCCTCCACTAAAGTCGCGCACTGGGACCCGCCGCGCTCGCAAGGGCACGTGCGGGTCTCTTTTTTCGGAACCAAGAAACGCGCTTAAATTTTGGCCGCGACCCTTCACGGAGGGACACGGTCATGCGGAAATACGCAACCGAGGGGGCAAGAAGTGAAGTTCGAACTGCTGCGGGATCGGGAAGTGGCGGCCATGCTGCATATCGGCACGACCTCCGTGTGGAACTGGTCCAGGGCCGGGATTCTGCCGACGCCCGTGAGAGTTGGACCGCGCACCACCCGCTGGCGCTCCGATCAAGTGCGGGCCTTTATCGAGCGGCAACAGAAAACCGTTAGCTAACAACGGAGACGACGATGGCAAGCAAAACCACAACCAGGATGCTGCCCCCCAGGGGAATCACCGGCACCCGAACCAATGGCCGCTATTACCATGCGGTCACTGACGACCCGCGAGTCCAGGTAGAGGTTCACCCGGAAGACGTGGAAGCACTCAAACGCGGCGGCTGGACGGTGCTTGAAACTCGCCAAGACGAGGCCGGTTAAAGTTTCACTCCCGTGATGGGCCAAATCGCGCCTAAGCCCGTCACGCGCAGGGGTTATGGCCCCTATGACGGTTCACGCTAGATGGCCATGGGTGCCAGTGCTCCTTTACCGATCCTTATGGAACAGCCGCCACCAGATCGTATGTCGATCAGTAAGGCCGAGATGCACGAAGAACACCACCAGCAAGACGGCGATAACAGTAGTCGCAATTATGTAGGCCATGGATACCCCCCTGTTTAGCGCAGTCATTGCGATTATAGCCACCCACTCGCCTGGTTGAATGCGGACCCTTCCAGGCGCGGGCAGAAAGGTTGTTCACGCCCACTCACACAGTCACCGGGCTTGCTAACAACCAGGCATGACCACGCGTTGAAATGGGATCTGGGCATCGAGGATTCATGGCATTGATTACATAGCGCTTACATGCACGGATGGAATTTCCCAAAAGCCTTATGCAACAGGCATTACAGCCGTCCGCGCATAGGACTAACAATCCAGAATCAACCCAAAACGGGCCCTCTTTCGCACATGCGAGGGGTGCCCCAAAAATTCGGACTTTGAAATGCGTCCGAGCTTCCCTTCCTACACCGGGGGGATATTTCGATTGCTAACACCTAACAGGAGGAGCAAATGAGCGAGTATAGCGACGAGAGAATCACGCCAAGCATACCAATAGGCGACCCGGAGGCGGCTTGCGAGAAGCTAGCCGAAGCCCGCAGCAACAAGAATTTTCAGGCGGCGATAAAGGACGGCGCACACCCCGAGCATAACGCTTGCATGGACTATCTGCGAAAGCTTGAGCGCGAGTGCTTTCCCGATGCCCGCCATTTATACCAGGAGGACTGAACCATGTTCACGAAAAAGAATACGGATGCACAACAGAGTGCCCAGAATGATGTAGAGAAGTGTAATACCACGGCAGCGCTTGAGAATTTCCCGGCCTACGTGGAAGCAAAGGACAAACTTAATCGGATTAAAGCCGATTTGACGGCGGCTAACACGGCCCTGCGTGAGCATGTGGATTCTGCGCCGCAATATATGGACAAGATGCAAGAGGCAGAGGCCCTGCTTGCCGGGTATGAAGTGGATGAACGCCCGCAGCAGGTACGCGAACAAGCTCATTTTGCAGAAACCCAGCAGTTACAGAAACGAGTACGAACGCTGGAGCAGGCCAAGCAGCTTGCAGAGCGTAAATTGCGCGAAGCACAGCAAGAGGCGGCGGCTTCAATTGTGGAGAGCCAATCCGGGGAGTGGCACAAACTCTATACCGATATGGTGTCTGCTGTGCGTCGGGTGGCTGAGTGTGAGGCCAAGATTAAAAGAAAGCTTGATGCCAATGCCGCTGCCGGCATTCAGGTTACGCCACCTATGCCAACGCTGAAGGCTTACATGGTACGTCCGACTGATCGCGCCCATGTCCGCTTTCTCTACGAGCTTCCCGGCTGGGGCAATCTGGACGATCCTGGATCCCTGATCAGCTCAATGCTCCGGGCGGCCACCGAACAGGGGTATGCCAAATGAGTAGTGAGGAACCGAGCCAGCGTGAGGTGTACTGCCAGGAGCTTGCAAAGCATGGGGATGTGACGATTGCTGGTAGCAAGGCGGGTTATACGCCAGAAACTGCCCGCACACTCCAGTACCGCCCCAATGTGCGCGAGAGGGTGCGCGAGTTGTGCGCCCAACGACTGGCTTTTGCAGTTCCCAAGGCGGTTGCCAGGCTTGAGGAATTATTGGATGCCGATGTGCCTGGCGTCACGATTCAGGCTATCCGCGAGGTACTAAGCCGTGGTGGGTTGCCGGAAACGCAATCGCTTCAAGTGGAACGCAAGCAAAGCCACGAGGAGCAATTGGCCGAGTTGGGCCAGTTATTTGCCACGAGTCCCGAGGTACGGGCACTGCTTCGCGATGTGATGGCTAGCCCGCAGGGGGCACAACTGCGCCGCGAGCTTTCAGATGTTGCCTTGGAGGATAAGAGCCATGAGGAGTGAGGCCGAGAAATGGACGGTTATAGGCACCTTCGTTCAGGCCGCCCGCAGCTTTTCCGAACTCAACCAGGAGCGAGACAAGGTTATGGAAACCATGGAAAGACTGCTTGAGGATCCTGATGTTCGGGAGTTTGTCAGGGGTGCCTATAAAGAGGCGTTAAAGCCACGCCTGCGCCTGGTCAAACCATCCAAAGACACAGACTGAGTTTTCTATGTCGGGATCGGGTGAATACAAGACCCGTAAGGGGAATAATCCCGGGCGATCAGAAGTCCTCCTGGATCCCGACGCCCTACTTCCATACCCAATGCCCTCGGAGACAATAAATGTTTTACTCCTTTGAATCCTCGTACCTTCCTAATACTCCAACTCCTGATGTCAGTAGCTGGGATGCTTTTCTAAGCCACGTTGATGCGGCGCTGCATAACGACACTACGTTGGGCTATCTCAATGCGGGCGCATACGCTCGCGGCGTGGTGCCCGCTGAAACCTCCCAGGCGCTCACCAAATCCCAGTGGGAAAACTCCGACTGGTATCGGAAGGGCATCGACTATCAGGACGGGATGACGACAGATCAAGCCCAGATGCTTGCAGAGCAACATGATGCGCGAGCGTCTGAGGCCGTGGACAAGGCCCTGCATCCGACTGCATCCGGCGTCGGTTCTTTCGTGGGCTCTTCGCTCGATCCTGTGTATTTTCTGCCCGTGGCTCGCTGGATCAAGCCCTTCCTAGAGGCACGGATGGCCTCTCGCGTCATGATAGGGGCCACAGAGGCTGCCGCACAGATCGGAGCCGGTCAGTCCCTACAAGAGACCGTGCATTACGCGACATCTATTGCCAAGGGTCAGGGATTTGATTTCCCTGCCGCATTGGAACGGATCGGCTACGCGACCTTGGGCGCTTTTGCCATTGGCGGGGCGGGGAAGATGTTTTCGGCGCTGCGCGGAGAAACGAGACTCACGCAGTCGATGAAGGCGGCAGATTCGGTTGAACGCGGCACGCAGACCGAGCCGGGGCCGATGCTCTCTGATGGCGCGGTTCAGGAGGCGATCAAGCGCGGCGTAGCGCCCGATCTGACGGATAACGCGGAACTGAGCGATCTGGGCCGTCTCGCCAAGGATGCACAGGAACGAAAGTTGGCCGGAGAGACAATAAACCCTGATGATGAAGTCTTGCTTCAATCCTTCATCGGAGATCGAGGTGCTAGCTATGCCGACATGATGGCTGAACGGGCGCTAAATGGCGGAGATAGACGCATTGACTACTTCACCCGGCAGAGGGTCGCGAACATGACCCATGAGGAAATGGCAAATGCGTTACTGACTAGTGATGTTACTGGACTTCCTAATAAACGCGCTTTCAATGAGCAGCCTATTGCCCCCTACCACGCCGCCGTAGATGCTGACTCGCTCAAATACGTCAATGACAACATGGGCCACCATGCGGGCAATATGATGCTTTCACGCATTGCCGAAGCAATGAATCAGAACGGCTTGGATGCCTATCACGTCTCAGGAGATGAATTTATCATCCGGGGCCAAGACCGAGCCACGCTTGAACGGCAACTTTCGGCTACCCAGGCCGAGCTTAAGAAAACTCCGATTACCGCAAACGGGCAGGAGCATACGCCTCAGGTTTCATGGGGTTTGGGAAAATCTTTGACTGAGGCCGATTTTGCATTAAACAACAACAAGGTGGCGCGGTTAGCAAGCGGTGAACGCGCCGCACGTGGCGAACGGCCCAAGACCTCCAAGCGCTTACAAAAATCCGATCAGGTCAACCCGCAGTTTACCTATTGGAAAAAGCAGGCCGCGATTGCCCGCGCCCCGGATATGCAATGGCTTGGGCATCGGGAGCCTAATCCTATGGCCCAGCAAGATATAACCGACATCCTCAACGGCCTGAGCGAACAAGAGAAAGAGGTTTATAACGAGATGATTGAGCCTCTCGCCAGAGAGTCCGAACAGAAAGCAAAAGCGTTGCGACTTGGGGCCGCCTGTCGAGGCGTCGCCTGATTGCTAATGAATTATCCGCTGCCGAGGCTTAAGTCCTGTATCAGGGGTGCATTGGGACATTCTGAACGGCAATTTCTAATGAACTTACTCTGCCATTAAAAGCTCCCCCAGCTTCTTCGCCAATTTCGCCAATTCTGGGAACATTAAAAATGATGCATGGGCGGTTTCACGCGTTATTGGTTCAATGTTGGTTGGGTGTCCGGCGTCGTTTCGACTTGCTCTTATTTGCTGCGTAAAAGCCGACCAATACGCATCATATTCGTCTCTGAGTTTCAAGGGCATTTGGGGCCTTTTAGAATCAAGGTATTGCTTTAACGCTGTGTTAACTTCCTTAATTTTCCAGTCTTTGATCTTTTTAGTAAGTTGCTCGCCTTCTCTCCTCGCACATTGGATGGCTTGATCGCGAACCTCAAGAATCATTGCTTCCGAGGCAGCCCCAAGCATTACGGCCGCAGCTCTGCAAGCACCATTGTTATAGCAAGACAAGGCCTCTCGTATATATGATTCCACCAGCGTCCCTGGCTTTCCCATCTCCCTAAGATGTCTGAGATAACCATCGGGATTCACGGGATCACGGCTCATATCTTCCAAAGCGCGAATTAGGTGCTGGGTGGGATGGCAAAATGGATAACTGATGTTGTTTATGTCTTTACCCCAGGCCATATATCCCGTTCGGAATAACTCATGCCACTCGGTTAGCAATGCTTGGGAATCCTCAATGTCTGCGCTTATCGTGAGCCGTCGCGAGGCTTCGCTAACGATTTGCTGGGCCTGCATGCTGCTTCGGCTCCAGTCTCGCGGCGTCTGTTCACGGATAACTTCAAGCAAGACAGAACGAATTTGTTCCTTATTCATTTTCCATCTCTAAACATTGGAGCTATCAAACCATTCTTGAAACCGCATCGTTGTATACGCGACGTATTTCGTCCCTTAAAGATGAGTCAGACGGTAAGTCTCTCAAAAGAATGTCAACGGACTGAAGGATTCTAATATCTTTCTTTTTTTTAATTCTGCCCTCTGGTAACAGCTTTAGTGATTTCATCATCAATTCGTCAAGCGGTAGTTCTTCATCCCCGAGCGTCAACCCTAGAAACGTCTTTGCCGCCAACGGTAGTGATTCAGACTGGATCCTCCGCGCCTCTTCTTCTGGGTCATTCTCCATATTTACTCCCCACTTTCGGACTTACCGAGTATACGTTAATCAAAGTCTATAGATCGCTTATCAGCTAATTACACGTCAATCGCAGGCAGTTTATCGAGCTAACGCACCTGACCCGTCCCTACCCTGCCGGCGTAAGCTTCCCCATCTCGCAGCCAGTTTGTAGGTAGAGCTTTCTGGCACCTGACGTTCTCCCCATTGAGGGACAGTTCATAACTGGGAAATGGCGCCCTCCTGGGTCGGTGTGGCCTGACCATCGCGTGCGTACTCGCTCGGGGTCAGGTGACCGAGCGCGCTGTGGGGTCGGAGCTGATTGTAGTCCCGGCGCCAGGCCTCGCAGCAGGCCCGCGCATGATCGAGCGTGTAGAACTGATTCACGTTCAGGCACTCGTCGCGAAAGCGCCCGTTGAAGCTCTCGATGTGCCCGTTGTCGGTAGGTTTGCCCGGGCGCGTGAAGTCGAGCTTGACCCCGCGGCGCCAGGCCCAGTCCTCCAGGGCTCGCGAGGTGAACTCGGTGCCGTGGTCGCAGGTGATCGACCGGGGTGCGCCATGGACGGCGACCCAGCGCTCGAGCACCTCGGCCACCGCCTGGCCGGAGAAGCTGCTGCGCGGCTCCAGTAATGGGCACTGGCGACTCCACTGATCAACCACGGTGAGCACCCGGATCGCCCGCCCGTCCAGGAGCTGGTCATGGACGAAATCCATGCTCCAGCGCTCATGGGCCCCCGTGGCCACCGGGACCGGCCCGCGGTGCAGGGCGCAGTGCTTGCGCCGCCGTACCCGCCGGCGCAGCTGCAGCCCCTCCAGGCAGTACAGCCGATGCACCCGCTTGTGGTTGACCGGCCAGCCCTCGCGGCGCAGCAGCACGTGGATGCGCAGGTAGCCGAAGCGCGGCCGCGCGAGCGCCAGCTCGCGGATCCGCGCCCGCAACGCCGACTGGTCCCGGGCCCGGCTGCGGCGGTAATAGGCCGATCGCGAGTATTGGCCCAAGGCGCAGGCGCGCTCGACGCTCACGCCGTAGTGATCCCGGATCCACTCGCTGAGCTCACGGCGGCGTGCAGGCCTCATGTCTTTTTTTTTAACACGTCGGTGAGGATGTGCTTGTCCAGCGTGAGATCGGCGACCAGGCGCTTGAGCCGGCTGTTCTCCTCCCGCAACTGGCGTAGCTCGCGAAGCTCGGCCACCCCCAGGTGCGCGTACTTCTTCTTCCACTGGTAAAAGGTCGCCTCGCTCACCCCCAACCGGCGGCACACATCCGCCGCCGGCGTGCCCGCCTCGTGCTGGCGCAGCGCGTAGGTGATCTGCTCTTCGCTGAATCTGCAACGTCTCATCGCCCTGATCCTCCTGCGGATCCAGGACCCGGAAACGCCACTTTAGTCCAGTTCTAAACTGCCGGCGCAATCGGGGAGAACGTCACCGGGGCGACTGATAAAGGCCCAAATTGGCCTTTTTTAGTGCAAATTACTGAGTCCGACTATTGAGTGGTACTTGGGTTCCAGGCCGAGAGATCGCGGCCAATTTTCCAGAAATCGGCCTTTTGCCTTCTGTCACTGCCCGATGAGGCCATATTTAACGAATAGCCCGCTAAAGGAAAATTAGACATGGACAAACGTTTAGGCGTTTCCTATACTTTGGTCATGGGCCTGGTAAGCCCTCAACGCGGAAGCCCCGCCCGTCAGCGGGGTTTTTCCGTGCTTTGGCCGGGGTGCGGCGAAATACAACACCCGCAGGGGGAATACGTCGGCTGTCTCGTTGAGCAGTTACCACACCCCGGCCGCCTACGGAGAAAGACGATGGACGCGAACGAAGAACTGAACGACATCCCGGTTGGCGAACTGTCACGGGACGACGTGGAGATACTGAACAAGCTGTGTCGCCTGACACCGAAGCAGCTTAGAAAGGTTGCAGACTTTCAGGAGCGGCTTGCGGGAAAGGAGGTGCGAGCATGAGCCTTGCCAACGTGGACACCTTCGCCAGCCTCCAGGGCCTTTCCGAGAGCAAGGCCGTGAGGATCGGTAACCAGACCTACGCCTTCACCCCTCGGCTGACGGCGCGGGCCGTTGAACGCGTGGCCGATTTCTGCATGGACGATGAGCTCGCCAATCCCGCCGATATGCAGGCCATCCGCGAACTTCTCGCGGTCGGCTGCGCGCTTCTTGGAGCGACGGCCGAGGAACCGTTCATGGACCCGGCGCCGTTCATCCGTGAGCGCGAAGAGCGGAGGCAGCAACTCGCGGACTCAGACAAAGTGGACTGAACCGGCTCAGGGGCCACGGATGGCCCGCAATTCCTGTCAACCGGATTCGGGCTCGTCATCGGCGGGTGATGAATTATCCGGCTCTGGGGGCGCCTCGTCCGTTCTCTGACTCTCTCCGGCCGGAAAGCCAACCAAATGTTGCGGGCCTAGTCGGTCGCCCGTCATTCTAGACTTCAGCATGCTCTCTAAGATCTGCTGCCCTGAAAGTGCCTGGGTAGCATCAATTCCGCCGGTGGGCCTCAATGGTAGTCCGTACGGGCCGCCGATAGCGGGGCTCAACGCATTCAACGCCCTTTGCATCTCCCGCGTCGTTGTGAGGAGTTCCGCTATCATTTCATCTGCCGTACGTGTCGGCTCCGGAGCAGTCGAAGGTGGTGCGCTCTCTAGCGCTTTCTTCAAATCCGGCCACCACCGACTGAAGGTTGTCGTTACCCTCGACGCGGAAAGTTCCTTATCTTTCAAGGCGGAATTTATACTTTCTACAAGCTGTAACGTTTCCTGTTCCGTAGCCGACTTGGCTTGAAATTGGGTCAACGGGCCCGACAAATCGGCCTTTTTCAGACCGACCAAGTACGGGCATACGTAGGTGCCATCGACCGTTTTTGCCAAGGCTCCGGCCTCGAACAAAAGCCAAGGGGCATTGAGGTTGTCAGGAGTGAGGCACAGGATTCCGAAATGCGATTCTTCCAACTTGCTTCGTACCTCGGTATCCCAGCGGATACCGGCCTTAATATCTTCCTCTGACATCCATGGTTCAACGGCCTGCAGCACATTGGGGAGCCATTCTCTGAGAGCACGTGCTACGTGCTTGCTCGTATTCCCGGACCAACTGATAAATACTCTCATAAATCGCTCCCTCAGATCGGTTCCGGTGTGAGTCCATCGGGAAACCGGCGGCCGCCGGGACAGCCTACATCGTCATCCAGCCACTTCTACGCCGCCTGCCCGGAGGCAAAGGCTTGTTCGGCATCACATGAAACCATCGATCGCAGCCAGGGCATCTGTATCGGCCGTCATATTCGCTAGCGGCGGGCTGAAGCGGTTGCCAATGCTGCTCATTCCAGCAGCGCGGGCAGAAATAGGTGCTCGTGTCGTTGTCGGGGCCGCTTTCAACATACACAACCGCTCCCCCGGGAACGTGGGCCAACTCCGCATTCGGGCGCTGGTTGATTGCCTCACGCAGCCGTCTGTTGTCGCGTTTAAGCGTGCCGTCGGCCGCCCAGCCAAACAAAATCCTGGCTAGCCCGATCACGATACTCTCGAACGCGCCGCCCGCCATCACGACGCCCCGGTCAGGGTCGCCCTACACACTAGGAGCTCCACCATAGACCCGCCGTCAAAACGGCCAAGACGACTGTAACGACCAGCAGATATCGAGTGAGCCGGATGACGTCCCTTGAGGATCTCTCATTGGTCTCGGCGTTCCGAACTTGCAAGACGAGCTCTCGAAGTCTCCAAGGCTTCGACCCCACCGCCGGAAGGAGAGACAGCTCGTCGAGTAGCTCGCGGTTCGACTTCTTGCGCAACTCTTCCGGCGTCGCGTCCGGCTTAGGCGTGTCTCCCATCAGTGCGTATGTCCCCCAATGTCTACCCTGACGTTTCCCCGAAGGTGCGGCGGCCCCTTTCCCAGCCGGCTCGTCAAACGTAGTACCTTGATTTAACTAGCCGGGTGCCCGGAGTCGAACCCGCCCCCTGCTCGCGCCTCAAGGCCTTTTGGTCCGCCTCTTCTTCGCCTTCTTGGGCCTCCTGGCCTGCTCCAGATCCGACCCTGCCACTGACCGCTGATCCGGGGTCTTGCCCTTGGCAAGCTGCCTGCCGGCCTTCCTTGCGACACCCTTCGACGTGGTCATTCTCCCTCTCCCGAACACTCAGAGCCGACTATAGCGGCTAGAGGGGCGTTAGGGGCAAAAAAATCCTTGCGTGCGCTTACATAATGCTTACACGCCGAAACCCTCCGGCTGGCGTGATGCCCTTGGTCTAGCCTGTAAGTTATTGTTTTGCTGGGAATACCCGGGGCCGGACTCGAACCGGCACGGCCTTGCGGCCAGCGGATTTTAAGTCCGCAGCGTCTACCGATTTCGCCACCCGGGCCCGGGTGAGTCGATGAGGCGGGAAAGGAAGGATGGAGGCCAGAGTCGGAACAG
>Ga0209957_1000233_pt1 | contig 12378 bp, 11 predicted proteins | sample SalPonF2_A_D2_MG_FD_185724 | JGI IMG/M metagenome (GOLD analysis project Ga0209957, IMG submission 185724) | Salt pond soil microbial communities from South San Francisco under conditions of wetland restoration - Salt Pond MetaG SF2_A_D2_MG... ... | reverse complement strand
CCTCGCGGCGGCCCCAAGACCGCCTAGCCCCGCACCGATGACGACGACTCGCTTGCCTGCACGCTGGCTCACGTGGTGCAGCCTATGCCGGCCGCGCGGCGCGCGCCTGGAGCCCGGCCACAGTTCTGCGCGTGCAGGGCGTCGCGACCGGGCCGCCGACGCTAGGGCGCGTCGGCGTCGATCTCGAGATGCCAGAGGTCGTCGGGGCGCTCGCGGCGTCGCACCAGCCGCGCCTCGGCCGCTCCGGCGCGGTGCGCATCCGGGTCGCCCTCGACGGGTTCCGAGGCGCCGTCGCCGACGGCGACCTCGGCCGGCCGCAGGCTGGAGGCGTAATTCGAGGCCATGGCGAAGCCGTAGGCGCCCGCACGGTCGACCGCGAGCAGGTCGCCGGGAGCCACGGGGGGAAGCGCGAGGGCGCGGCCCAGCCGGTCGGCGTTCTCGCACAGCGGACCGTCCAGGTCGCTCAGGGGGTGGCCGGGCAGCGCCGCGGCGACGCCCTCCGGCCGGCCGCGTGACGCCACCACGCGGACCGGGTGCTCCGCGCCGTAGAGCGCGGGCCTCAGCAGGTCGGCCATGCCGGCGTCGGCGATGACGTGCCGGCGGGGACCCTCCGGCTTGACGTGCAGCACGCGGGTGAGGAGCGTGCCGGCCTCGGCCACCAGATAGCGTCCCGGCTCGAGCACCAGGCCCGCCCCCAGCGCCCCCGCGACGGCTCCACCCCGCGCGCCGAACGCCGCCAACGGCGCGTCCGGCACGGCGAAGCCGCCACCGAGGTCGACCAGCTCGAGCCCCGGCAGCGCCCGGTAGAGGGGGGCGAGCACCGCTTGCACGGCCTCGTAGACGGCTGGGTCTCGGATCATCGAGCCCGCGTGGACGTGGAAGCCGACGAGCCGGCCGGCGGCGTGCACCTCGCGCGCCAGCGCCAGCGCGGCCTCGGGCGGGAGGCCGAACTTCGAGGTCGCAGCGCCGGTGGCCAGGTGCTCGTGGGTCGCGGGGTCCAGCCCGGGGTTGACCCGCACCAGGAAGCGCGTTGCCTGGCTGCCGGCGGCCCGCCAGGCCCGCCACGTGCCGAGAGAGTCGAGGCTTGCCAGGCCTACCCCGAGCTCACACGCGCGCGCGACCAGAGCGGCGTCCTGGCCGGGCCCGCCGACGAGCACGTCGACGGGCGCGATGCCGGCGCGCACCGCCCGCTCGAGCTCGCCGAGCGTGATGACCTCGGCGCCCGCGCCCAGACCCGCCAGGGTGCGCAGCACGGCACCGTTGGGGTTGGCCTTCACCGCGTACAGCAGCCGGGCGCCGGGGAAGGCCGTGCGCAGCGCGTTCCACTGGCGGTGCACGCGGGTCAGGTCGTAGACGTAGGTGGGGGTTCCGAAGCGCTCGGCGATGGTGCGTAGGAGAGCGTCGTCCATGCGGGTAGCTGAGGCTAGCACGGCCCAGGGCGGGGCGTCGGCCCCGCGGCGGGGACGGGCCGCCGCGGACGGCTATGCTGTGCCCCATGAACAGACAGATCCGGCGCGAGCAGGCCAAGCAGGACAAGAGGGCTCAGAAGGAGAAGCAACGGAAGAGGGCCGCCCGCCGCGCTCGCGTCCAGAACGTGCGTCGTCGTCGCACCACCGAACGCAAGGAGGGCGGGAAGCCCGCGGGCGGGAGCGCCCCGGCGAAGGCCTCGGCCGGGCAGCGCAAGCGCCTGCCCGGGCGTTTCTCCGGCGTCCTGATGATCGCGACGGTGTTCTTCATCGTGTTGCAGGCGGCCGTTCCGGCCAAGGAGATGACCACCCTGAACAGCGTCACCGGAGCGGGATTCTTCGTGCTCTTCGGCTATTTCTCGGAGCTCTACCTGGAGCGCCGCGGTGGCGGACGGGCCCTGCTCATGACCCTGGTGTCGGGCGTGCTGCTGGCCGTGGGCGTGTCGATCGCCCGGCTGGTGGAGCCGGCGCTCACCATGGACTGGTTGATGATGGGGTTGGCGGTGCCCGGTGTGGTCGCCGGCGCCTTCCTCGGTCGCCTCGTCTTCTACAACAGCCCCGCCTAGCCGCGCCGTGACGGATCTCGGTCACGCCGCGAGCGTCACGGCCGTTATCGGCGCCATGGACGAGGAGCTGGAGGCGCTGCTCGAAGGCCTCGAAGAACGGCGCGAGGGGCGCCTCGGTCCGTTCGTCGTTCACTTCGGCCGCCTCGAGGGGCGGGCCGTGGCCCTCGCCCGCTGCGGCGTGGGCAAGGTCAACGCGGCCGCCCTGACGCAGGCGGTGCTCACGCTCGGGGCGGCGCGTGTGCTGTTCACGGGCGTGGCCGGGGCGGTGCGGCCAGGCCTCCGGGTCGGTGACCTGGTGATCTCGAAGGACGCGGTGCAGCACGACCTGGACGTGCGTCCCCTGGGGTACCGGCTGGGTGAGGTGCCGGGGGAGACGTGGAGCTGGTCGGCGGACGCCCGTCTGGCGGAGCTGGCCCTCGCCGCGGCCGCCGAGCTCCGGGACGTGCGTGCGGTCCTCGGCCGCGTGGCGTCGGGCGACGTCTTCGTCGCCGACCCGGCGCGCGCCCGAGCGCTGCGCGCCACCTTCGGCGCCGACTGTGCCGAGATGGAGGGCGCTGCTGCGGCCCAGGTGTGCGCCAAGTGGGGCGTGCCGTTCGTCATCATCCGGAGCATCAGCGATACCGCCGACCACGAGGCACAGGTCGACTTCCGCGCCTTCACGCCGCTGGCGGCGGCCCGGGCCAAACAGGTTGTGCGCGGCATCCTGCGGCGCCTGCCCTAGGCGCGCGCGGCCCGGCCCGTCCGGGCGGTAGCCTGCCGCATCGGGCGACGATGCGGCTAGAGCGTACAATGGGGGCCCGAAGCCCATGCCGGCCCGTGCGGCAGGGTCACGTATGCACCGCTCCGATGCAGTGCGGCGCCACGCGCTGGGCGCCACCTCGAGAGAGGACACCACGACGATGACGGACGTATTGGACGAACTCCTCAACCTCGACCGGTCACAGCTCGAGCCCGACGAGCTACGTCAGCTCAACGAGACCGAGCTCCGTGAATGGCTCGAGTCGCTCGACTACGTGCTGGCCAGCGGCGGCGCCGACCGCGTCAAGGACATCCTGCAGAAGCTGGAGCAGCATGCCTACAAGCACGGCGTGCAGATCCCCTACAATGCGACCACCCCCTACATCAACACCATCGGAGTGGACGAGCAGCCGGAGTATCCCGGCGACCTCGACCTCGAGGAGCGGATCACCAACCTGATCCGCTGGAACGCCATGGCCATGGTGGTCCGGGCCAACAAGTACTCGGCGGGCATCGGTGGCCACATCGCCACCTACGCTTCCGCCGCGACCCTGTACGAGGTGGGGTTCAACCACTTCTTCCACGGCCCGAAGGCCGGCGCCGACGCCGACCTGGTGTACTTCCAGGGCCACGCCAGCCCCGGCTTCTACGCGCGCTCCTTCCTCGAGGGGCGCTTCCCGGTGGAGGCGATGCGCAACTTCCGGCGCGAGCTCCAGGACGAGCCCGGGCTCTCCTCCTACCCGCACCCTTGGCTGATGCGCGACTACTGGTCGTTCCCGACCGTATCGATGGGGATCGGCCCGCTGGCGTCGATCTACCAGGCGCGCTTCCGGCGCTACCTCGAGGACCGCGGGCTGCTGCCCGGCGGCGAGGGACGCGTCTGGGCCTTCGTCGGTGACGGCGAGACCGACGAGGTGGAGACGCTGGGCGCGATCCGGGTCGCGGCGCGCAACAAGCTCGACAACCTCATCTGGGTCGTCAACTGCAACCTGCAGCGTCTCGACGGGCCGGTCTACGGCAACGGCAAGATCATCCAGGAGCTCGAGGGCATCTTCCGGGGTGCGGGCTGGAACGTCATCAAGGTGGCTTGGGGCAGCAAGTGGGACGAGCTGCTGGCGCGCGACCACGACGGCACGCTGGCCCGGCGTTTCGAGGAGATGGTCGACGGCGAGTCGCAGCGCTACGCGGCATTCGGAGCGCCGGAGCTGCGCGACCGGTTCTTCAACACCCCGGAGCTCAAGAAGCTCATCGAGGACTGGACCGACGACGACATCGCCGAGCTCAACCGCGGCGGGCACGATCCGGTGAAGATCTACGCCGCATTCCAGCGGGCGGTGCAGCACGAGGGGTCGCCGACCGCCATCTTGTTCCGCACCGTCAAGGGTTACGGCATGGGCGAGGCCGGCGAGGCGAAGAACGTCACGCACCAGCAGAAGAAGCTCGACGTGGACCAGATGAAGGCCTTCCGCGACCGCTTCGAGCTGCCGGTCAGCGACGAGGAGATCACGCAGTACCCGTTCTTCCGGCCCGAGGAGGACAGCCCCGAGCTGAGGTACCTGCTCGAGCGCCGCGAGGAGCTGGGGGGCTTCCTGCCCGCCCGCTCGCCCAAGTCCGAGCCTCTCGACCCGCCGTCCGCCGACTCCTTCGAGGAGTTCATGCAGGGCACCGAGGGCCGCGAGGTGTCGACGACCATGGCCTTCGTCAGCATCCTGCGCAAGCTGCTGCGCGACGAGACCTGGGGCAAGCTGGTGGTGCCGATCGTGCCCGACGAAGCGCGCACCTTCGGCATGGAGGCGCTGTTCCGCCAGATCGGCATCTACTCCAACGTCGGGCAGCTCTACGAGCCGGTCGACCGCGAGAACCTGCTGTACTACAAGGAATCGCGCGACGGGCAGATCCTCGAGGAGGGGATCACCGAGGCCGGCTCGATGGCGTCGTTCCTGGCCGCCGGGACCGCCTACGCGAACTACGGCGTCAACGCCGTCCCGTTCTTCATCTACTACTCGATGTTCGGCTTCCAGCGCATCGGGGACCTGATCTGGGCCGCCGGCGACAGCCGCGCGCGCGGTTTCCTGGTCGGCGGGACGGCCGGCCGTACCACCCTCGCCGGTGAAGGCCTCCAGCACCAGGACGGGCACTCCCACGTGCTCGCCTACCCCGTGCCCAACCTGCTGGCCTACGACCCGAGCTTCGCCTACGAGATCGCCATCATCGTGCGCGAGGGTCTCCGCCGGATGTACCAGCAGCAGGACGACGTCTTCTACTACCTGACGGTCGGCAACGAGAACTACGCCCAGCCCGCGGCTCCCGAGCACCTCAGCCGCGAGGCGCTGGAAGAGGGCATCATCAAGGGGCTCTACCTCTTCCGCCCGGCCGGTCGCAAGCGCAGCAAACTGCACGCGCAGCTCCTCGGGAGCGGCTCGATCATGAACGAGGTGATCGAGGCCGCGCGCATCCTGGAGGACGACTACAAGGTCGCCACCGACGTCTGGAGCGTGACGTCGTACAAGGCGCTGCACGTCGAGGCGCTCGAGGTCGAGCGCTACAACCGGCTCCACCCGGACGAGGAACCGCGCGAAGCGTTCGTCGCGCGCCAGCTTTCGGGCGCCAAGGGCGTGCTCGTGGCCGCCTCCGACTACATGAAGATCCTGCCCGACGCGCTCGCGCGTCACCTTCCGAAGGGCATCGTGGCGCTCGGAACCGACGGTTTCGGCCGCAGCGAGGCCCGCGAGGAGCTCCGCGACTTCTTCGAGGTCGATGCCAAGCAGATCGTGCTGGCGACGCTCCAGGCGCTGGCCCAGGACGGGTCGCTGAAGCCTTCGGAGGTTGCGAAGGCGCGTGAGGCGCTGGAGATCGATCCGGACAAGCCGAACCCCTACGTCGACTGAGGATCTGGAAAGGAAGCGCGCGTGGCAACGGAAGTCAAACTGCCCGAGGTGGGAGAAGGCATCGAGTCCGGCACCGTCGTGGGCGTGCTGGTCAGCGTCGGTGACGAGGTCAAGCGGGACCAGCCCTTGATCGAGCTGGAGACGGACAAGGCCGTGGTCGAGGTGCCTTCGTCGGCGGACGGGGTCGTGGAATCGATCAACGTCCAGGAGAACCAGGAGGCCAAGGTCGGGCAGGTGATCGTCACGCTCGGCGCCGCCGGTGCGGCCAGGCCCGCCGACGGCGAAGCCCCTGCCCCGGAGGCGCCTCCTTCAGAGGCGTCGTCGAAGCCGGCGTCCTCGGAACCGTCCGGAGGCGAAGCGTCGGCCCCGACCGGCCGGCAGGCGGCCGAGCAGCCGCGACGGCAGCCGGCGCCGCGTCCGGCGGCCGCCGGCGGCGACGGTGCCGGCCTGGTACCGGCTGCGCCGTCGGTGCGACGCCTGGCGCGCGAGCTCGGGGTCGACATCCACCAGGTCCAGGGGACCGGGATCCTCGGGAGGATCTCGGCCACCGACGTGCGTACGTCCGCCGAGGGGGGACCCTCCGCGCCGGCCGGAGCGCCGGCGCCGGCGAAGCTTCCCGACTTCAGCCGCTGGGGTGAAGTCGAGCGCAAGGCGATGAGCGGCATCCGTAAGGCAACGGTGCGGACCATGGCCGGTGCCTGGTCGAGCGTGCCGATGGTGACGCAGTTCGACAAGGCCGACAGCACCGAGCTCGAGCGCCTGCGCCAGCGCTACAAGCCGCAGGCCGAGGCCATCGGCGCGAAGCTGACGCCGACGGCCATGCTGCTCAAGGTGGTGGCGGCAGCGCTGAAACGCTTCCCGGACTTCAACGCCAGCATCGACACCGGCAGCCAGGAGATCGTCTACAAGCACTATGTCAACGTGGGCGTGGCGGTGGACACCGATGCGGGCCTGCTGGTCCCGGTGATCAAGAACGCCGACCGCAAGAACGTGCTCGAGCTCGCCCAGGAGCTCGGCGAGCTCGCCGAGAAGGCGCGAAACCGCAAGCTCACTCCCGACGACATGCAGGGAGGCAACTTCAGCGTGTCGAACCTCGGGGGTATCGGCGGCACCGGCTTCACGCCGATCGTGAACCCGCCCGAAGTGGCCATCCTGGGGGTGTCGCGTTCGGCGCACGAGCCGGTCTTCGATCCGGCGACCGGCCAGTTCGATGCCCGGCTGATGATGCCGTTGTCGGTCACCTACGACCACCGTCTCATCGACGGCGCCGCCGCAGCGCGGTTCCTGCGCTGGATCTGCACGGCCATCGAGGAGCCGTTCCTGATGGCGCTGGAGGGCTGAGCCGGGCTCAGGGGCGAGGCGCGCCGCCTGTCGGCGGCGCGCCGAAGCGTCCCAGTCGCGTCTGCAGCGCGCAAAACTCAACCGACTCTCATGGGGCCGCGTGGTAGCATGGCGCGGTATGTCGGCTGTGATGGGTGCCCCGCAGGGCGCACGTGAGAGTACCGAGCGGCTCGAGCTCCGGGCCACGGGTCTCACCAAGCGTTACGGCGGCCGCAGGGTCGTCGACGGCGTGGACATCCGTCTCCGGCGCGGCGAGATCGTCGCTCTGCTGGGGCCCAACGGCGCAGGCAAGACCACCAGCTTCTACATGATGGTCGGGTTCGTCCGGCCCAACGCGGGGACCATCCGCCTGGGCGAGCAGGACGTGACGCGCTGGCCGATGCACCGTCGTGCGCGCCGGGGCCTCGGCTACCTGGCGCAGGAGCCCAGCGCCTTCCGGAAGCTGAGCGTGGAGGACAACCTGCTGGCCATCCTGGAGTTCCAGGGACTGAGCCGGAGCGAGCAGGTGCGGCGCGCGCACGAGCTCCTCGACGAGTTCCACCTCCGTCCGCTGGCGCGTCGGCGCGCCAACACCCTCTCCGGCGGTGAGCGGCGGCGGCTCGAGATCGCGCGCAGCCTCACCATCGAGCCCGACTTCATCCTCCTCGACGAGCCCTTCACGGGCGTCGATCCCAAGTCGATCCGCGAGATCCAGGTGTTGATCGCCGAGCTGCGCGAGCGCCGCGGTCTGGGCGTCCTGCTCACCGATCACAGCGTGCGCGAGACGCTCGCGATCGCCGACCGCGTCTACCTGATGTTCGACGGCCGGGTCCGCTTCGACGGCACGCCACAGGAATTCGCGAGCGATGCCGACGTCCGGACCTACTACCTCGGCGCCGACTTCCAGATCTGAGGCGCGGGCGGACATGCTCCATCTTCCGGTGATCCCCAGCCCGAACCGGGGCGGCTGAATGGCCTACCTGCTGGGACTGGTGCTCCTGCTGGCGACGCTGGCCGGCATCATCGCCTACCTCGGCGACCGGCTCGGCACCTTGGTCGGGCGGCGGCGTCTCAGCCTGTTCGGCGCGCGGCCGCGCCGCACCGGACAGATCGTCGGCGTCGTGGTGGGCATCGTCATCATGCTGACCACCCTGGCGGTGCTGTCGCTGGCGTTCCAGAACGCCACCCAGACGCTCGTCAACGCCCAACGCACGGCCGACGAGTTGCAGCGCCTGCGCGCACAGGAGAAGGTGCAACAGGACAAGGTCAACGGATTGAACGAGCAGCTCGACAGCCTCAAGGGCGAGCTGGCCCAGGCGCAGAAGACGATCCAGGACGCCCAGACGCAGCGCGATGCCGCCCTGCAAGAGCGCGATCAGGCCCGCCAGGAGCGCGACAAGCTGCAGGCGCAGCGCGCCCAGCTCCAGGACCAGGTGGATCAGCTCAGTCAACAGGTGACGGACGTGAACACGCAGCTCGACCAGGCCCAGTCCAAGCTCCAGAGTACCCAGGCCGACCTGCAGGCCGCCCAGCTGGCCCAGGCAGAAGCCGTCAAGGCGCGCGACCAGGCCCAGGCGGACGCCGCGCAGGCCAAGCAGGATGCGCAACGCCTTCAGAAGGAGGTGGCCTCCGCGCGGCAGCAGCTCGACGATGCCAACCAGCGCCTCGACGCGCTCCAGGGCAAGCTCTCCGACACGGAGAAGCGACTGACCGACGCGGACCAGAAGCTCAAGGCCGCGCAGGCGGGACTCGACAAGGCGCAGGCGGGCCAGGCGCAGGCCGAGGCGGCGCGCGACCAGGCCCTTCAGCAGCGCGATCAGGCCCTGCAACAGGCCACCGCCCTGCAGCAGCAGACGAAGCAGCTCACGGGACAGGTGGGGCAGCTCCAGGGCGAGGTCGCCGACCTGCAGCAGCAGCAGCAGCAGCTCCAGGGGCAGGCCAGCGCTCTCAAGCAGCAGAACCAGGAGCTGCAGGCGCGCAACCAGGGCCTATCGCAGGAGAACGCCCGCTTCGTGCAGCAGAACCAGCTCCTCAGCGAGCAGAAGGACCAGCTCCAGCAGCAGATCGAGCAGCAGAACCAGAAGGTGCAGGACCTGCAGGGGCAGCTCCAGACGCTCAACGGCCGTCTCGAGGAGCAGGCGCGCAAGCTCAACGAGGTCAGCGCCGAGTACAACCGGGCCACGAGCGGCGACGTGACCTTCCAGAAGGACGAGCTCATCTACGCCGGGCCGATCTACGCGCAGGACCCCGCCGCCATCAAGGACGAGTTGACCAAGTTCATCGCGTCGGCCACCACCTACGTGGCGCGTCGCGGGGTCGAGAAGCTGCGCGTGACGCCCGAGCAGTTCAACAGCCTGGTCGACGTCATCGCCCAGACACCGGGCTCCGACCTGGTGCGCCTCATCTCGCCGCGCAACCAGTTCAGCTCGACCGTCGACGTCACCATCGAGGCCATCGAGAACACCAAGCTCTTCGACAAGGGCCAGCTGGTGGTGAGCCGGCAGATCCACCTCGGTTCGGCCGATCTGCCCGCCAGCCAGGACGAGATCCGCAACGCCCTGACCCAGCTCAAGGGCGACGCCGTGCGCAAGCTGCGGCGCGCCGGGTTGGACGAGATGCAGGTCCCCGACTTCGGCCAGGTCACCGACGACATCTTCACGAGCCTGCTGTTGCGCCTCCACGGACCGGTCACCATCGGGCTGGTCGCAACCGACGACATCTACCGGGCCGGGCCGGCGAAGCTGGAGCTGCAGGTCCTCTACTAGCCGCCGCCGGTGCGCGGGCGCGCCGCGAAGGCCACCCTGCGCCCGTCCGGGTCGCGCGCCGTGAAGGCGACGCCGGCGGCGCCCCCGCCCGGAGGCACGTCGACCTCGACGCCCAGCGCGCGCAACCGGCGGAGCAGGGCCGCCGGCTCCTCGCACTGGAAGGTGAACTCGAGGTCACCCTCGACTTGCAGCGCGCCGTCGTGCTGACGGAACTCCAGCGAGGTGCCTCCGACTCGCACCAGAAGCCGGCTCGTCTCCTCGACCGCGAGCGTGAGACCGAGGTCGCGCACGTAGAAGTCGCGCGTGGCCGTCAGGTCCTGCGCCGCCAGGCTCATCAGCAGGGACGTCGGCGGGTCGGCGGGGGGCGCACCCGGAGGCATGCCCCGTCCTACCACGGGGGGAGCGTGACGATGCATCGCCCCGCCCAGCGGTCTCGTAAGCTGGAGCCGTGGATGAGCCTACGAGAATCCTGGTTGCCGACGACGTCGAAGGGCAGCGGCTCGTGCTCGACATGCTGCTCAGCGCGGACGGACACGTCGTCGACACGGTGGAGGACGGGCGTGCCGCGCTCGACTACCTCAAGACCACGACGCCGGACCTGGTGATCCTGGACGTGGCGATGCCCTTCATGTCGGGCATCGACATCTGCCACCGCATGAAGCGGATCCCGCGCCTGAAGGACGTTCCGGTGATCATCCTGACCGCGCTGAGGGACGAGCGCACCCGGGAGATGGCGCGCGTCGCGCGTGCCGATGCGATCGTGACCAAGCCGCTCGAGGGCAAGGACTTCCGGGCCACCGTGCGCGACCTGCTGGCGGCCGGCCGCTCCGCGGGCGGCTAGCGTCGGTGCGTGCGTCACGCGCGGCGCTGCCGCATGGCTTCGAACAGGAGCACGGCGCCGGCCACCCCCACGTTGAGGCTGTCCGCCGCGCGGGAGCGCATCGGGATGCGCACCTGTTGCTCGGCGGCGTCGAGCCACGCCGCGGGCAGCCCGGCATGCTCCGATCCCAGCACGACGGCGACACCGCCGCGGTAGTCGGCGTCCCAGTGGGCGCGCTCGCCGTGGGGCGAGGAGGCGATCACGCGCAGGCCCGTGGCACGCAGCCAGGCCAGCGCCTCGGTCCGTGACGCGCCCGCCACCGGCAGGGCGAACACGCTTCCCATGCTGGCGCGGATCGCGTTCGGGTTGTACAGGTCGGTCCCCGGACCGGTGACCAGCACCCCGTCGACCCCCGCGGCGTCCGCCGTCCTCAGCAGGGCGCCGACGTTGCCCGGCTTTTCGATGCCGTCGAGCACGAGCACGAGCGGGTCTGCCGGGAGGGCCAGGCGCTCGAGCCCACGCGCGGGGGCAAGCACGACGAGGGCGACGCCGTCCGGATGCTCGCGCAGGCTCAGGCGCCGGAAGGCTTCGGGGGAGAGCTCGACGACCTCGGCGCCGCGCGCAACGGCGGCCCGCCGCAGGGCTTCGGTTGCCTCGCGTTGGCCAGCAGGCCACAGCTCCTGCGCGAGCAGGAGCCACACGAGGCCGAGCCCGGCCTCCGCGGCGCGCCGCGCCTCGCGCAGTCCCTCGACGAGAGTCCGTCCGGTGCGGTCCCGCTCGCGCCGGGTCTTGAGGGCGGCGACCTCCTTCACCAGGGGGTTGCGGGCGCTTTCGATGCGGCGCGGGGGCGACATGCGGCATTGTAACGACGGCGCCTCCCCGCCGCCGATCCGGCGAGGAGGGCGCCCGGGCCGGTAGACTCGCCTCATGGAGTGGCTCATCGACGCCGAAACGTTGCTGCATGGGCTCGACGACCCGGGCTTGCGCGTGCTCGATGCCCGTTTCGAGCTGATGGATCCCCCTGCGGGGCGGCGCATGTACCGAGAGGGGCACGTGCCGGGCGCCGTCTACGTCGACCTCGACGAGGATCTTGCCGCGCCCGCAGCGAGGCACGGCGGCCGGCACCCCCTTCCCGACATGGACGCTCTTGCCCGCAAGCTCGGCGAACGCGGCGTGGGCGACGAGCACGAGGTCGTGGTCTACGACCAGGGCGGCACCATGTTCGCGGCGCGCGCGTGGTGGCTCCTGCGCTACGCCGGCCACGACCGGGTGCGGGTGCTCGACGGTGGCTATCGCGCCTACCTGGAGGCGGGCGGCACGGTCGGTCGGGGCGTGCCACGGCATACGCCCACGGCGCTGTCGCTGCGCCTGCGGCCCGAGATGGTCGTCGACCGGGAGCAGGTCCGCGGGGCGCTCTCCGACCCGCAGTGGTGCATCCTCGACGTGCGCTCCCCGGAGCGCTACCGGGGTGAGGTGGAGCCGATCGACCCCAAGGCCGGTCACATCCCGTCGGCCCTCAACCGCCCCTACGAGCGCACGCTCACGGAGCGAGGGCGTTTCGCGGAGGTCCGCGCGCTGCGAGAGCAGTTCGCGGTCGCTGCCGGCAGCTCCGAGGTGGTCGGCTACTGTGGCTCCGGGGTCAGCGCGGCGCACGCCGTCCTCGCCATGGAGCTGGCCGGCATCCGCGGCGCGCGGTTGTACGCCGGGTCGTGGAGCGATTGGTGCAGCTACGACGATCTGCCCGTGGCACTCGGCGACGAGGAGTCGGGCTAGGGGATGCCGGACGGCCTCGGTGGGAGCGCTAAGATGAAAAGC